>Ga0185299_10000341_pt1 | contig 137682 bp, 124 predicted proteins | sample PaiPotPPA55metaG_FD_128002 | JGI IMG/M metagenome (GOLD analysis project Ga0185299, IMG submission 128002) | Iron sulfur acid spring bacterial and archeal communities from Banff, Canada, to study Microbial Dark Matter (Phase II) - Paint Pots PPA... ...
CCATCCCGGCCAGGGTTCAACGGCGGGGCGTGGAGGGCAGCCCGCCGCGCTCTCCTCCCCGTCGAAGTCCGAAAAAGTGTTACCTATGTTGCCGGTCTAAAGTGTTACCCATGTCTCCGGTCGCTCATGGAAGGGATACCCGCTTGATCAGCGGATCGGCGGCAGGATACTGCTTGGCGTCGAGATGAATCCCGTCGGAAAGAGCGCGTGATGAGAGAGTTGGGCGCGATGTGGCGCAACACCCGGATGGTCGTGCTGTGCGCGATCTCGGCCGCCCTCTATGCCGCCGTGCTGGTGCCGTTCAAGGTCGTGCCGCTTATCCCGGGCGTCACCGAATTGCGCCCGGCCAATGCGATTCCGGTCGTGTGCTCGTTTCTGTTCGGGCCGGCGGCGGGCTGGGGCTCGGCGATCGGCAACATGATCGGTGATTTCTTCGGCGGCGTCGGCCCCGGCGACATCTTCGGCTTCTTCGCCAACCTGCTGTACGGCTATATCCCGTACAAAGCCTGGAACGTGATCGCCCAGGGAGAGAGTCCGATCACGCGCTCGCCCGGCGCGATCGCCAAGTATGTTGCGGCGTGCCTCGCCGCCAGCGTGCTCTGCGCCGATATCGTCGGATGGGGCGACAACCTGCTCGGCCTGCGGCCTTTCAGCATCCTGGGCAACGTGATCGTGTTCAACAACATGGCCTCGGCGCTGGTGCTCTCGCCGCTCATCCTGAGCGCCGTCTACCCCCGCGTGCAACGCGGACGGATGCTCTATACCGACATGATGCCCGAGTTCAAAGAGCGCCGATGGAGCGTGCGCGCTATCGGGCTCGCGATACTGGTGGCGGGCGAGGCGGGCGCGTGGCTGATGGGCAATCTCGTCTCCACCGGGTATTGGGTGCCGTCGTTTCTGTCGGCGGCGATGACCCAGCCGCCATACGACAAGGCGATCGCGATCGTCGTGAGTCCGTTTATCGTGCTGGCCGTGCTGGGCGTGGGGCTGATGTGAAGGACCGCAGTTCAGCTCCTGGCGCGGCCGGCACAGCGCACGACGTGGTGCTCGAAGGCGTGAGCTTCACCTATCACGACGGCGAGCGTCCGGCGCTCAACCGTATCAGTTTCGCGGTCGCCGCAGGCGAGATGGTCGGCGTGATGGGCGCGTCGGGCGCGGGCAAGTCGACGCTCGCCAAGTGCCTCAATCGGATCGTTCCCGAGTTCGAGGGCGGCACGTTTACGGGCGTGGTGCGAATCGGCGGCCGCTCGCTTGATGGCGTGCGCGTGTGCGAAGTCGCGTCGCAGGTCGGGATGGTCTTCCAGGATTTCGAGGCGCAACTGTTTTCCACGAACGTCGCGCACGAAGTCGCGTTCGCGATGGAGCAGGTCGGGATGGAGCGCGCCGAGATGGCGCGCCGCATCCGCCCCGCGCTCGAGGCGGTAAGCCTTGCCGGCTTCGAGCATCGAGACCCGACCTCGCTCTCCGGCGGCGAAAAGCAGCGGCTCGCGATCGCCTCGGTGCTTGCGCTTCGTCCGTCGGTGATCGTGCTTGACGAGCCGACCACCGACCTCGACCCCGAGGGCAAGGCCGACGTCTTCGCGCTGATTCGCAGCCTGCGCGAGCAGGGATTCAGCCCGATCGTGATCGAGCACGAGGCCGAGGTGCTGCGCGGTGCTGACCGCCTGGTGCTGTTTCGCGAGGGCGAGATTATCGCCGAGGGCGCGCCGCACAACCTGATGACGCGGCTCGAACTGCTGGAGGAGTGCGGGGTTCATCCGCCCGATTTGAACCGCGCGCTCGCCGCTTTCGGAATTTCGGCCCATGCCGCGAGTGTGGATGAAGCCGAGGCGCTGATTCGCCGCGCGCTGCCGCATCTCGGCGCTTCGTCTCATCCGTTCGGCGCGCCAGCGGGCACTTCAGCGGAGGGACCACCGATTCCCAACACAGGTCCGTTGGTCGAGGTCCGCGCGCTCAGCTTCAACTACCCCGACGGACCGCCGGTGCTCGATTCGATCGACTTGCAGATCACGCCGGGCGAGTTCGTCGCGATCATCGGTCAGAACGGCTCCGGCAAGACCACGCTCGCCAAGCATCTGGTGGGCCTGCTGCGTCCGGTCGCGGGCACCGTGATGCTCAATGGGCGCGACCGCACCGCGATGCGCCCGGCCGAGACCGCGGCCGAGGCCGGCTACGTCTTCCAGAACCCCGACCATCAGATTTTCGCCGCGACAGTCGAGGACGAGGTCGCTTTCGGCCCGCGCAACTTCGAACTCGCACCCGGCGAGGTTCAACGCCGATGCGACGAAGTTCTTCGCGCAGTAGGGCTTCAGGATGCGCGCCCGCTCGATCCCTTCCTGCTCAGCAAGGGCGAGCGCCAGCGCCTGGCGGTGGCGAGCGTGCTCGCGCTGCGCCCGCGCCTGCTGATTCTCGACGAGCCGACCACCGGTCTCGACTATCGCGAACAGCGCCGCATGATGGCGCTGGTGACCCAGCTCAACCGCGACGGAATCGCGATCGTGATGATCACGCATACGCCGTGGCTGGTCGCCGAGTACGCACGCCGCGTGGTGCTGATGCGCGGCGGACGCAAGCTCTTTGATGGCGGCGTGCGCGAATTCTTCGCCCGCGACGAGTTGCTCGCCTCCTCGTCGTTTCGCGCACCCGAGGCGACCGAGCTTTCGCGCCGCTTCGGCACGGTCGCGCTGGGGCCCGACGAACTCGCCGCCTGGCTGCGAGCGCAGAGCTGAGATGCCGATTTTTCTCTACATCGAGCGCGCCACCTTCATCCATCGGCTCCATCCGACCGTCAAGGTTTTTGCGCTGTTCGTGATGTTCTGGTCGGTCTACTGGGTCGACCATCCGTTGGCCCTGCTACCGCTCGGGCTGGTGATGCTCGCGCTCGCGGAGTTCACTGGCGCGTGGCCGAACTTCTATCGCCTGCGCTGGCTTTTCATCCTGGTGATCCTGACCACCACGCTTGCCTGGATGGTTTTCTATCGCCGGGGGCCGGTGCTTATAAATCTGCCGCTCATCCATCTGAGCCGCGCCTCGCTGGTGTTCGGGTTGGGACGCGGTCTGAAGCTGGCCGAGTTGCTCGCGACCTCAGTGCTGTTCCTTTCGACCACCAAGGTCGAGGAATTCACCGCCGGGCTGGCGCGCCTGGGCGTACCCTACCGCGTGGGTTTCGCGATCACGCTTTCGTTCCGCCTGGTGCCGCTGTTCATCGATTCGGCACTCACCGTGGTGCAGGCGCAAAACCTCCGCGGCTACGATTTCAATCGCGGCGGCCCGCTGGAGCGGGTCAAACGCTATGTGCCGGTGCTGATTCCGGTCTTCATGGGAGCGCTGCGCAAGGCCAATTCGATGGCGATGGCGTTGGAGGCGCGCGGCTTCGGGATGAGCCGTCAGCCCACGAGTTTCATCGACTACCCGGTCAAGCCGAGCGACATCGCGGCGACCGTGGCGCTGTTCGCGATGGGCGCCGCTTACTTCATGATCTATTACACCGGCTACGGCGCGATTTCGCCCAAGTGAACCGTGTCCGAAACTTCCCACGGCGCTTGGGCGGTGCGCGCCGCGCGTGCTAACTTCGCCCACAGCAGGAGGAACGGCATGTTGTTCGTGATCATCGGCCACGACGGACCCAACGGCGCCTCGCTCAGACCCACGGTTCGCCCGCGCCATCTCGCGTACGTGAGACCCGTCGCCGAGAGCGGTAAGATGCTGATCGGCGGCCCCTTCACCGACGGCAGCGGCAGCCTGATCATCGTCGACATGGAGAGCGAGGCGGCGGCGCTCGAGTTCGCGAGCAACGATCCGTACGCCCGCGACGGCGTCTTCGAGCGGGTCGAGGTCAAGCCGTTCCGCAAGGTGTTGCCCGAATAATCGAGTGGTGAGTCTGGATGGCCGGAGCGCTTTCAGGACTTAAAGTTATTGAATTGGGCGAGATGGTCTCCGCTCCCTACGCGGCCAAGCTGATGGCCGATATGGGCGCCGAGGTGATCAAGATCGAACGGCCGGGCGCCGGCGACCATGCGCGCTCCCGCGGCCCCTTTCCGGGCGGCACGGCGCATCCGGAAAAAAGCGGCCTCTATCTTTACCTCAACACCAACAAACTTGGCGTGACGCTCGACGTGTCGCGTCCCGAGGGCTTCGAGTTGCTCGAGCGCCTCGCCGCCGACGCCGACGTTCTGATTCATAACGTCGTGCCGTCCGACATGGATCGTATCGGCCTTAGCTTCGAGCGCATGCGGGGCCGCAATCCGCGCATGGTAATGACCTCGATTTCGCCGTGGGGACTCAGTGGGCCCAAGCGCGAGTGGCGCGCCGAGGATCTGACGCTCTGGAGTGCGAGCGGCATCTGTTACATCAACGGCGGCGGCTCGCAGCATCCCGAGATGCCGCCCCTTAGGGCCTTCGGCCAGCAGTCCGGCTTCCAGGGCGGAGTGCATGCGGCGGTGGCGACGATGGGCGCGGTGTTCGCGCAGATGCGCGACGGCGAGGGACAGCACGTCGACGTATCGATTTACGAATCGCTGGCCGCGCAGATGGAGTTGTTCTTCGAGTTCTGGCCGTACATGAACATGGTCGCGTCGAGACTGGGGCAGAAGCCAATCCAGCCGCTGGAAGTGATGGAATGCCGCGACGGCTATATTTTCGTCTGCTGCGTCGAGGAGCATCAGTGGCGCAATTTCGTCGAGCTGATGGGCAATCCGGAGTGGGCGGCGGAAGACATTTTCTCCGACCGGCTCAAACGCGGCGCCAACTGGGACGCGCTCAAGATTTTCTTGGAGGACTGGCTAAAAGATCAGAGTGCGCTCGACCTCTACCAGAAAGCCCAGGCGCGACGTATTCCGTTCGCGCCGGTCTCGACCATGGGCGACCTGCTCAGTTCCGACCATCTGAAACATCGCGGCTTCTTCGTCGAGATAACGCATCCCGTCGCAGGCACGCACAAGTATCCCGGCGCGCCGCTCAAGTACGGGCGCACGCCATGGGAGATTCGCCGCCCGGCGCCGACGCTCGGGCAGCATAACGAGGAGATTTTCGGCGCGCGATTGAGATTGAAGCCGGCGCGTATCGAAGAATTGCACCGCATCGGAGTGATTTGATCGTGTTGCGTGGTGCGAGACCAAATAGAGATTGACGATGGCGAAGCTTCCACTTGAAGGCGTAAGAATCGCCGACTTCAGCTGGGTATGGGCGGGGCCGTATTGCACGCTCCAGCTCGCCCATCTCGGTGCCGACGTAATCCGAGTCGAGACCCGCACGCGGCCGTGCGTGACCCGGCTGTTGCCGCCGTGGCCCGGGGGCAAGCCCGGCGTCAATCGCTCCGGCTACTTCAACCAGTACAACCAGGGCAAGCGCTCGCTGACCCTGAACTACGCCAAGCCCGGCGCCCTCGAAGTCGCGCATCGGCTGGTCAAGGCGAGCGACGTCGTCGCCAACAATTTCGCCTCTGGCGTGATGGAAAAAATGGGGCTCGGCTACGAGGCATTGCGCAAGATCAAACCGGACCTCATCATGATCTCGCTCTCCGGCTATGGCGACACGGGGCCGTTTCACGAATACGTCGCCTACGGACCGGCGCAGGTGCCGCTCTCCGGGCTCTCGGCGCTAACCGGCTACAAAGGATGGCCGCCGATGCACGCTGGCTTCAGTTACGCCGATCCCAACGCCGGCGTGCACGGCGCGTTTGCGATCCTGGCCGCGCTCTATCATCGCAAGAAAACCGGCGAAGGCCAGTACATCGACATGAGCCAGTGGGAGTGCGCGATGGGATTGCTGCCCGAAGGAATCATGGAGTACACGATGAACGGGCGCGAGCCGGCGCGCGACGGAAATCGCGATCCGCTGATCGCGCCTCACGGCGTTTTCCCGTCCAAGGATCGATTCGAGAACACCGGCATCATGATCGACATGTGGGTGTCGATCGTCGCCGCCGACGACGCGGAGTTCGGGCGGCTGGCGGGCGCTATTGGGAAGCACGAGATGGCGCGCGATCCGCGCTTCGCCACCGCCGCTGCGCGCAAACAGAACGAGGACGAGCTCGAGGCAACGATCGCCGCGTGGACCTCCGAGCGGAGCGCCGCCGAGGCGGAACAAATTCTCCAGGCGGCGGGCGTGGCGGCCGCGGTGTGCGCTCCCAACAAGGTCGTCTCTGAGGATCCTCATCTGAAAGAGCGCGACTATTGGGTTTACCTCGACCATCCCGAAGTCGGCGTGCAGCAGCATTGCGGAATCCCGTGGCGGATGAGCCGGACCGGCGGCGACGTGCGCGCGCCTGCGCCACTCATCGGGCAGCATACCGACGAAGTCCTCACACAAGTGTTAGGCTATAGCGCCGACGAGGTTGCGCGGCTGCGCGCGGCCGGCGCGTTGGAATAGCAGCCACGACAATAGGGTCACGAAAAGGTGCGCGAATCGTCCCGGAGGAGCCATGAGGCAATTTAAAGTATTACTTGATAATCTGGCTTTCGGCGAAGGCCCGCGATGGCATGACGACAAGCTCTATTACTCCGACATGCATGCGCATACGGTGAACGCGGTCGATTTGCAAGGCCGCAACACGATAATCGCGGAAGTCCCGGCGTGGCCCTCGGGGCTGGGATGGCTTCCGGACGGGCGGATGCTGGTGGTCTCGATGACCGACCGCAAGCTACTGCGCCAGGAAGCCGGCGGACTCAAGCTGCACGCCGATCTAAGCGCGCTCGCGTCGTATCACTGCAACGACATGGTCGTCGATGGCCGCGGCCGCGCCTACGTCGGCAACTTCGGCTACGACATCATCTCGAGCGCGCCGCAGAAGCCGGCCGAGATGGTGATGGTCGAGCCCAACGGCGCGGCGCGCGTGGTCGCGCGCGACCTCCAGTTTCCCAACGGCACCGTGATCACGCCCGACGGCAAGACGCTGGTGGTGGGCGAGTCGATGGGTCATCGACTGACCGCATTCGACGTTGCCGCCGACGGCGGGCTCACCAACCGCCGCGTATGGGCCGAGTTGGGCGAGGGAGTGCCCGACGGAATCGCGCTCGACGCCGAGGGCGCGATTTGGGTGGCGTCGCCATTTACGCACGAGCTTTTGCGAGTGAAGCAGGGCGGCCAGGTGGCGGAGCGGATCAAGCGCGAGCAGATGCCGATCGCGTGCATGCTCGGCGGTCCCGCGCGCCGCACACTCTTTTTGCTCACGTCCGAGTCGATCGATCCCGACGTGCTCCGCGCGAAACGCAACTCGCGTATCGAGACTACGGAGGTCGAGGTTGCCGGCGCCGGCTTACCGTAGTGGGCGGGCGGTGGAGAAGAGGAGCGGCGGCGTGAGTGCGGCGAGTACCAACGGACGGGCGGAGATTTTCAAGCAGCGGCGCGCGCGCTTCATGGCCGAGATCGGCGCGGCGGCCGCGATTTTGCCGAGCGCGCCGGTCGCGCTCCGCTCCAATGACGTCGAGTACGTCTATCGTCAGGACAACGATTTCTATTACCTGACCGGTTTCGCCGAGCCCGAGTCGATCGCGCTGTTCGCGCCCGGCCACAAGGACGGCGAGTTCGTGATGTTCGTGCGGCCGCGCGACCGCGAGCGCGAAACCTGGACCGGGCGGCGCGCCGGGGTGGAAGGCGCGATGCTCGATTACGGCGCCGATAAAGCTTACGTCATCGACGAATTCGAGCGCGTGCTGCCGCGCTATCTCGCCGACGTCGAGCGCATGTACTACCCGCTCGGCCACAATGAGCGGATGAACACGCGGGTGCTGGAGTTGATGCGCGGGGCGCAGGCGATGCGCCCGCGGACCGGCTCAGGACCGATCGCGATGGTCGATCCGCGCGAGCTGATCCATGAGGCCCGGCTGAAGAAACGGCCCGAGGAGCTCGACGCGATGCGCCGCGCGGTTGCGATTTCGTGCGAGGCGCACAAGGATGCGATGCGCCGGGCGCGCGGTGGGATGATGGAGTGGGAAATCGAGGCGCTGGTCGATTACACGTTTCGCTCGCGCGGCGCCGCCGGCCCCAGCTATCCGTCGATCATCGCCTCGGGCTCGAACGCCGCGACGCTCCACTACATCCAGAACGACCGCCAGATGCAAAGCGGCGATCTGCTGCTAATCGACGCGGGATGCGAGGTCGACTTTTATGCCTCCGACGTGACCCGCACCTTTCCGGTCGGCACGCGCTTCAACCCGGCGCAGCGCGCGCTCTACTCGGTTGTGCTTGAAGCGCAGCGGCGCGGAATCGAATCGATAAAACCCGGCGTGCGCTTCGACGACGTGCACGAAGCCGCTCTGCGCGCGCTGGTCGAGGGCATGATCGATCTCGGCCTCGTCAAGGGACCGCTCGACGACGCGATCGCGACCGCCTCCTATCGCCGCTACTATATGCATCGCACCAGCCATTGGCTCGGGATGGACGTGCATGACGTCGGCCTATACCGCGTCGGCGGAGGCTCCCGCTCGCTCGAGCCCTCAATGGTGTTGACGGTCGAGCCGGGGATCTACATTTCGCCCGACGACGAGAGTGCACCCGTGTCGATGCGTGGTGTCGGAATACGGATCGAAGACGACGTCCTGGTCACCGCGGAAGGTCACGAAGTGCTGACGGCGGCGATTCCCAAGACGATCGACGAAGTCGAAGCGCTCACGTCACCATAAGCGCTTGCAGTTCCATGACTGCCGTTAGAGGGGCAACTCGTAGATAAGCTCGAAAAGCAGACACGCCATCACGGCCGCTTCAACGAAGGCGGCTCCCACCAGAACATCTGTAAGTATCTCGTTCATATTTCGATATACGAGCGAGACGCGTGCCAACGGCGAGCCACAAGTGTCGCTGATACGCGAAATTAATTGCTGAGCGGTGAGCGCATCAAAAATGGCTTGTCCTCAGGGTCCTTCAGCCTCGCCGGCTCGTCCGCGACGGATGGAAGGGCCGGTCGATTGACCAGGGCGGCGGGCTCGCATTTCGCGGAATGCTTGCGAACCGGCGAATTTGCGATTTATCGCGCCGGTACTAGCCCTTGGGCAATCCCAAGACGCGCTCGCCGATGATATTGCGCTGAATCTCGCTCGATCCGGCCGCGATCGTGAGCCCACGCGACGCCAGCATCCGGTAGAGCCATCGCCCCTCGGCGATCGCGAACGGCGCGTCGAGTTCGATCTGACTATAGGCGCCGAGCAGCTCGGTCGCGAACTTGTTGATGCCGAGATTTACCTCGGTGGTCACGACCTTGACGATCGAGCTTTCCGGGCCCGGCGGTAATCCCTTGAGCTGGCGTGTGAGCTGACGCAAGTTGAGAAGCCGAAGCGCGCTGACCTCGCACGCGAACTGCGCGATCTGCTGTCGAACGTCGTCGTCTTCCCACGCGGCGTGGCCGTTACGCCGCACCGTCTTCGCCAACTCAACCAGCTCGCCGATGTTATTGTCGAGGCCGCGGTAGCGCCGCTCGTACATTAGCGAGGTCAACGCGACCAGCCATCCGTTGTTCTTCTCACCGACGACGTTTTTCTTCGGCACGCGCACGTCTTCGAAGAAGACCTCGTTGAAGCCGGTGTCGCGAGTCATCTGGGTTAGCGGACGCACCGTGATGCCGGGGCTGTGCATGTCGACCAGCACGTAACTGATGCCCTTGTGCTTGGGCGCGTCGGGGTCGGTGCGCACGAGCAGAAAACACATGTCCGAGTGATGCGCGTCGGAGGTCCAGACCTTCTGCCCATTGATGACGAAGTAGTCGCCGTCCTCGACCGCGCGCGTCTGCAGCGAGGCGAGGTCGGATCCCGAGCCGGGTTCCGAGTAGCCCTGGCACCAGATCTCTTCCGCCGCGAGCATCGGCGGCAGGTAGCGCCGGCGCTGCTCCTCGGTGCCCCAGAGTATCAGCGTAGGCCCGACCAGCGCGATCCCCTGCGCGTTGACCAGCACCGGGCCGCGCGCGCGCTCGAGTTCCTCCTGGTAGATCATCTGTTGCATGAGCGTCGCGCCGCGCCCGCCGCACTCTTTGGGCCAGTGCACCGCGATCCATCCGGCGGCGTGCATCTTCTTGTGCCACGCCACGCGCCGCGTCCATTCCTCGCCGGCCTCGCTGTGCATGAATTCGAGCGCGAAACGGTTGCGCCGCTCGCTCTCAGGCAGATTCGCGTCGAGCCACGACCGGAGTTCCTGGCGAAATGCCTCGTCCGCCGCGCTAAGCTTGAAATCCACTGCGCTTCCGTTTCCTGCGAGCCGGTTTCGCGCTCAGCCCTTGGGCAGACCGAGGACGCGCTCGCCGATGATGTTGTGCTGAATCTCGCTCGTGCCCCCTGCGATCGTATAGGCGCGCGCTCCGAGCATCCGGTAGCTCCACACGCCGCGGCCGAGCGCAAAGGGCGCGTTGTGTTCGAACTGGCTATACGGCCCCAACAGCTCCATCGCGAACTTCGCCATTCGCAGATGAAGCTCGCTCGAGCCGAGCTTCATCACCGAGCCCTCGGGCCCGGGCGGGCGTCCTTTGAGCCGGCGCGTGATCTGGCGATAGCCGGTGTACTTGAGCGCGGCGGCCTCGGCCGCGAACTGCGCGATCCGCTGACGCACGCTGGTGTCGTCCCATGCGCTCGTGCCGTTGCGCCGGATCAACTTCGCGAGACGCGCGAGCTCCAGCACCTGGTTGGTATTCATGTTGGGGTCGCCGACGCCGGTGCGCTCGAACATCAGCGTGGTGATCGCGACCTGCCATCCGTGGTTCTTCTCGCCCACGATATTTTTCTTCGGTACGCGCACGTCCTCGAAGAAGACCTCGTTGAAGCCGCGCTCGCCGGTTAACTGGGTTAACGGGCGTACCGTGATGCCGGGGCTGTGCATGTCGACCAGGATGTAGCTGATGCCCTTGTGCTTGGGCGCGTCGGAATCGGTGCGCACGAGCAGGATGCACATGTCGGCGTGATGCGCGTCGGAGGTCCAGACTTTCTGGCCGTTGACAACGAAGTAGTCGCCGTCCTCGACCGCGCGGGTCTGCAGCGAAGCCACGTCGGAGCCGGAGTTGGGCTCGGAGTATCCCTGACACCAGATCTCGTCGGCCGAGAGGATTTTCGGCACGTAGCGTTTTTTCTGTTCCTCGGTGCCCCACTGGATAAGCGTCGGCCCGACCAGCATCGTGCCGAGTTGGTTGACCAGCGCGGGCGCGTGCGCGCGACTCATCTCCTCGCCGTAGACGAGCTGCTGGGTTAGCGTGGCGCCGCGGCCACCGTATTCTTTGGGCCAGCTGATGCCGACCCATCCGCCGCCGTGCATCTTCTTGTGCCACGCGACGCGGCGCTCCCAGTGGCTCGGGTTCTCGTCGGAGAAAGCTCCTTCGGCGTGTTCGCTGCGTTCGCCGCCGGGCAGGTTGGCCTCGAGCCAGCTCCTCAACTCCGCGCGGAAAGCCTCGTCCTCTGCGCTGAACTTGAAATCCATAGTCCCTCGCTAATACGGAGAAATCTTCGCACAGATTCAACCGCCGGCGCAAAATGGTTGCCGCCGCAGGCGCAGAGACGCTTCAGGGGCGGCCGCGCAGGCTCAGCACCAGCATCCGTGGCTCGGTCATCGATTCCATCGCCCAGCGCACGCCCTCGCGGCCCAGCCCCGAGCCCTTAACGCCGCCGAACGGATAGGTGTCGACGCGGAACACGCCGGTGTCGCCGATGACCACCGCGCCCGCCTCGATCTCGCGAAACGCCATGAAGGCGTGCTCGAGTTTAGGAGTGAAGACGCCGGCCTGCAGGCCATAGGGTGAATCGTTGGTCGCCGCGATTGCTTCGGCGAACGAGTTGATCGGCTCGACGGTCGCGACCGGTCCGAAAACCTCCTCGCACCAGACGCGCAGCCGATGGAGTTTCGGTTCGGAAAGCTCGACCAACGTCGGCGCCACCACGTTGCCCTCGCGCCGACCGCCGGTGAGGATTCCAGCGCCGGCCTTTTTAGCTTCGTCGATCCATTCCATCACGCGGTCCGCCGCGGCGCTCGAAATCAGCGGACCGACCACCGTGCGCTCGTCCATCGGATCGCCCACTCCGAGCCGCTCAGTCGCGTCGACCAGGTGCTTTAAGAACGCGAAGTAGACGTTGCGATGGACGAAGATGCGCTGGACCGAGAGGCAGACCTGGCCGGCGTGTACGAACGCGCCGCGCGCCGTGCGCGTCGCGGCATACTCCAGGTCGGCGCCGTCATCGACGATGAGGCCGCCGTTGCCGCCGAGCTCCAGCGCGACGCGCTTGGTCCCGGCCATCGCCCGCAAGGCCCATCCCACCTTCGCGCTGCCGGTGAAGCTCAACATCTTGATCCGGTCATCGACGGCGAGGCGCTCGGCGACCGGCGGATCGGCAGAAATGACGTTGAGCGCGCCCTTGGGCAGCCCCGCGTCTGCCGCCAGCTCGGCCAGCATCAGGGCCGGCCCGGGACACTGCGGCGGCGGCTTGACTACCATCGTGTTGCCGGTTGCGATCGCAGGGGCGACCTTGTGCGTGACCAGGTTGAGCGGAAAATTGAACGGCGCGATCGCAGAAATGGGGCCGATGGGGAACCGCTCGACGATTCCGACCGAGCCCGTGTTTGCGGCCTCGAAGTCGATCGGTTCGGCGCTCTGCCCGAAGCGTTTCACCTCCTCGGCGGCGAGCGCGAGGACGCCGACGGTGCGGCCGACCTCGGCGCGCGCGTACTCGATCGGCTTGCCGGTGCCGAGCGTGATGGCGCGCTCGAAGTCGCCGCGCCGCTCGGCCACGCCGCGGCTCATCGCGCTCAGAATCTCTGCGCGCCGCGCGCGCCCTAGGCGGCGGGTCTCGTCATAGGCGCGCGCCGCGCCCGCAATCGCTGCGTCAGTCTCTTGCTCGCCCGCGCGCGCGACCGTGCCGACGATTTCGCCGTTGAACGGATAGTGCAATTCGTAATGGTCGGAGGTATCGACCGCTTGGCCGTCGATGAAGAGCCGGTACACCGGAAGCGCCATGACAAGGACCTCCCGCGAATTCTTGGTCGCCCTTTATTTTATCTCGCACTTGAGCGCAGCAAAAAAGAGCGCCTGCGGGGCGCCTCGGCGTCTTCTCACGGCGGGCAGGTCTTATCGCAGCGGACAGGTCTTGCCGATCTCCAGGCCCAGGGCATGAATCAAGCGGCCGTAGCCGACGAAGGTGACTATTCTGAACCCCAGGTCGACGATCTCACCTTCGGTAAAATGCTCGCGCAAGACGTCGAAGGTTTGCTGCGACGCTTGGCGATGATCGCCCGCAAGTATCTCGGCGAAGCGAACTGCCGCCTTTTCCTGGCCGGTCAGTTTTCGGCTGCTTTCAAAATTTGGTAGTTCGGCGACCAATTCTTCAGTCAGTCCTTGTTGCCTTGCCAAGGCAAACCGGGCGCCCATTCACAATGCGCACTCATTTTTCTCTGCCACCTTGAGGCGGGCGAGTTCGGTCAACTTCATGTTGACCGATCCACGGGTGGTGCTGACCAAAGGAAAATAAAATTTGATGAAGTCCTTGAAGACTTCCGGCGCGTGGGCCAGGACCTGGACAAATCCGGAGCCGCCGAGTTCGACGTCATACTCGCGCATGACCGCCTGCAGCTCCGGATCAACTTTTTCAAATGGGATCGAACTGAGCCGTGCCATCGGGTCCTCCGTATAACGGAAATTGTTTGCGCTCCAGATTTAGTTATCGCGCACTTGCGCGCAGCAGAGAAGAGCGCGGCTAGGAGGCCAGAAGCGCTGCGGCGGGTGCTACGAGGCGGCGCGGCGGCGCGGAGGCTCGGACTCGGTGCGTTTGCCGCCGGTGAGCAGATGAGGTTCTGTCTCGTCCCGGCGCCTGCGTCGCGAAGTGATCCACTCGTGGAAGGACTCCATGTAGGTATAGATGACGGGCGTGATGTATAGCGTAAGGAGTTGCGAGAAAAACAACCCGCCCACCACCGCAACGCCCAGTGGGCGGCGCGAGTCGGCGCCGGCGCCCATCCCGAGCGCGATCGGCAGCGTGCCCATCAGCGCCGACATCGTGGTCATCATGATCGGCCGGAAGCGGATGATGCTGCCCTCGAAGATCGCCTCGGCCGGGCTCTTGCCCTCAGTGCGCTGGGCGTCGAGCGCGAAATCGATCATCATGATCGCGTTTTTCTTGACCAGGCCGACCAGCATGATGATGCCGACGAAGGCCAGCAGGTCGAGCTCCATGTGGAAGATCATCAGCGTGAGCAGGGCGCCGAAGCCCGCTGCCGGCAATCCCGAGAGAATAGTCACCGGATGGATGAAGCTTTCGTAGAGCACGCCCAACACGATGTAGATGACCAGGATCGCCATCACCAGCAGAATTCCGAGATTGCGCATCGAGGACTGGAATTCCTCGGCGGTGCCCTGGAAGGCGGTGCTGATGCTCGCCGGCACGGTGTCGTTGGAGAGCTGTTTCACGTCGTCGAGCGCCTTGCCGAGCGAGACGCCAGGCGCGACGTTGAACGAGATGGTGACCGCGGTGAGCTGTCCGGAGTGGTTGATTTGGAGCGGCCCGAGCGTCCGTTGCAGGCGCGCGATGGTGTCGAGCGGGACCAATCGTCCGCCCTGCGCGCGCACGTACAGCAGCGGGAGCGTCGCCGGGTTTTCCTGGTACTGCGGCTCGACTTCCAGTACCACGTGATATTCGTTGTTGGGCGCGTAAATCGTCGAGATCTGACGCGCGCCGTACGCGCTATCGAGTGCATCTTCGATCGATTGGGCCGAGATGCCGAGCGAATGCGCCTTGTCGCGGTCGATCACCACGTTTATCTGCGGATTGGCGATCTGCAGGTCGCTGGTGACGTCGGTCAGCTCGCGCATCGCACGCATCTTGCGCTCCAAGATCTGCGCGGACTTGTACAGCTCGTCGCTATTTGGGCTCTGCAGTGCGAGCTGGTAGGTAGCCTCGGTGAACTTGGCACCGATCTGGATCGGCGGCGGGTTCTGCAGAAAGGCGATGATGCCAGGCACGGTGGCGAGCTTCGGCCGCAACTCAGCCATTATCTGATCGACATTCAGCGCGCGCTCGCTCCGCGGCTTTAAGCGCGCGAACAGGATGCCGGTGTTGCCGCCGCCGCTAAATCCGGTCGCGCCGGCGCTGGAGAAGTAAGTGGTGACGTTGGGATCGCGCCGGATGATGGCGGCGACCGCCTCCTGATGCTTGACCATCGCGTCGTATGAAATCCCTTGCGCCGCCTTGGTGAACATCAGCACCTGGTCCTGGTCTTCACTGGGCAGGAAGCCCTTGGGGATGACCGCCAGCAGGTAGAAAGTCGCGACCAGCAATCCCACCGCTACCGCGAGCGTCGCGCGCCGATGATTCATTGCCGCGGTCAGGCTGCGGCGGTAGCCCTCGAGCAGCCGGTCGAAGCCGCGCTCGGTCGCCATGTAGAGGCGGCCGTGGCGCTCGGCTCCGGGTGGACGCAGGAAGCGGCTGCACAGCATCGGGGTGAGGCTCAGCGAGACGAAGCCCGAGACCAGGATGGCGGCCGCGATGGTGACGGCGAACTCGTGCAGCAGGCGGCCCATGATCCCGCCGAGGAAGAGCACCGGGATGAAAACCGCGGCCAGCGAGAAGGTCATCGAAAGAATCGTGAACGCAATCTCGCGCGAGCCGTCGAGCGCCGCCTCCATCACGCCCTTGCCCATCTCCATGTGGCGCACGATGTTTTCGAGCATCACGATCGCGTCGTCGACCACGAAGCCGACCGAAAGCGTGATCGCGAGCAGCGAGAGATTATCGACCGTGTAGTCGAGCGACCACATCACCGCGAAAGTGCCGATGATCGACATCGGCAGCGCGGCGCTCGGAATAACCGTAGCGGAGATAGTGCGCAGGAACAGGAAAATAACCATCACCACCAGGAACACGGTCAACAGCAGCGTGAACTGCACGTCGGCGACTGAGGCCTGGATCGAATCCGCGCGCGAGTACAGATTCGTGATGCTGACCGAGGCCGGCAACTCGGCGCGGAAGGCCGGCAGGATCCGGTTGATCGCGTTGACGACCTCGACCGTATTGGTCCCCGGCTGGCGCTGGATCGCGAGCACCACCGCGCGCTGGTCGCCGACCCATCCCGCCACCTTGTCGTTCTCGACTCCGTCGATCACCCGCCCCACTTCTTCCAGCCGCACGGGCGCCCCGTTTTTGTAGGCGACGATTATCGGCCGGTAGGCTGCGGCGTTAGTGAGCTGGCCGTTGGCCTGCACGGTGAAGGCCTCATGCGACCCGTAGAGCGTGCCGGTGGGCAGGTTGACGTTGGCGTTCTTGATCGCCTCTGCGACCTCGTCGATACCGATGCCGCGATAGGCCAGCGCCTGTGGATCGACCTGGACGCGCACCGCGTATTTCTGCGAGCCGTACACCGCCACCTGCGCGACGCCGCTGATCATCGAGATGCGCTCGGCGAGGTAGGTTTCGGCGTACTCGTCGACCTGCGAGAGCGGCAGGGTCGGGGAGCTCAGTCCGAGGTAGAGCACCGGCTTGTCGGCCGGGTTGACCTTCTCGTAAGAGGGCGGGCTCGGCATCCCCAGCGGCAGTTGCGACTGGGCGCCCGCGATCGCCGCCTGCACGTCCTGCGCGGCGGCGTCGATGTTGCGGTCGAGCGCGAACTCGAGCGTGATGCTGGTCTGGCCCTGAATACTGGTCGAAGTCATCTGGTCCAGGCCGGCGATGGTCGAGAACTGCCGTTCCAGAGGCGTTGCGATCGACGAAGCCATCGTCTCGGGACTGGCGCCGGGCAAGGTCGCGTTGACCACGAGGGTGGGAAAGTCGACGTTGGGCAGGTCGCTTACCGGCAGCATCCGGTAGGCCATCAGGCCGAAGAAGACGATCGCCAGCGAGATCAGCGTCGTCATCACCGGGCGGCGGATGAAACCCTCGGCCAGGTTCACGAGGGCACCTGCTGCGCGGGCTGTTCGAGTCCGCTCTTGATTTTAACCTTGGCGCCAGGGAACAGGCGCAATTGGCCGTCGGTGACGACGGTTTCACCGGCCTTGATCCCACTCTTGATCACCGTTTGACCGTCGAGCGAATCGCCCACCACCACCGGGCGCGCTTTGGCGGACATATCCCGTTCCACTACGAACACGAACGCTCCGTCCTGTCCTGTTTGCACCGCCTGCGACGGCACCAGAATTGTGTCCGGGAGCTCGCTGAGAGTCAAAGTGACGTCGACGAACTGGCCCGGCCATAGCCGCTCCCGTTCGTTGGCGACCAGCCCCTTGAGCTCGAAGGTGCCGGTGTTGGCGTTGACCGCATTGTCGATGAAGTTGAGCGTGCCGCTCTCCGCGGCTGCTTGGAGCTCGCGGCTGCGAGGCCGCACCAGCACGGCGAGTTGATGGCCGGTCATGTCGCGGCGGACCTCGTCCAGGTCCTTTTCGGGTACGTTAAAGTCGACGAAGATAGGTTTGATCTGGTTGATCACGACGATCGCGCTGGCGGAATCGTTGGCCTTGACCAGGTTGCCCGGATGCAGCATCAGGTTGCCGGTGCGGCCGTCGATCGGCGAGCGGATCTCAGTGTACTCGAGGTTGAGCTGCGCCGTCTGCTCGGCGGCCTGGTCGGCCATCACGGTGGCGCGCAGCGCCTGCGCCGTGGCATGGGCCTGATCGGCTTGCTCGCGCGAGCCCACGCCCTGCTCGAGCAGGTAGCCGTAGCGCTTCTCGTCATTGGCGGCCTGCGCCAGCTGCGCGCGGTCGCGGGCGAGATTGGCCTGGGCCTGATGCAGGGCCGCCTGGAGCGGCCGCGGATCGATCGTGACCAGCAGGGCGCCCTTTTTTACATCCTCGCCTTCGTGGAAATGAACCTCGGCGATTTTGCCGTCGATCTGCGACCTCACCGAGACGGTCGAATAGGCCTCGACCGTGCCGATCGCGTGGAGCTGAATCGGGACCGTCCTTTGTACGGCCTGGGCGATCAGCACCGGGACGGGGCCGCTCATAAAGCCGCCACCGGCTTCGGGCCCGGACTTGGAGCATCCAATGCTGAACGCGGCAGCGATCACGATCGCGGCCCCGACTCGCACTATCTTGACGAGGCGGGCGAATCGAGATGCGCAGTAGGCAATTCGATCGGTGGCGGGGAAATAGGACCTATGATGGACAGGCGAGGGCAATCTGCCTGGCAAACTGTGTGCGGTCAAATTGAGTCTGTCCTCGCAGTCCGAGCTTCGCGGTCTCGACTCTCGAAGTCTGTCTCGAAATCTCTCTCGAAGTTCCGGCCTCGCAGCGCTGAAATTTCGATGCTCTCGCGCGGCGCGAATCCGCCGTCGCCCGATTGTTCCCGTACCCCGTATCAGGGGATAGATACTATCAGGCTTGTCGGGCGCGGGGAAAATCGGCTCTGTTGCGCCAGTAGGTATCTGTTTCAATTTTTCGGTAATGGGAGGTGGTGAAGCCTTAGGAACGTCAGCTTGTCCCAGTAGCCCCGTTGAAACAAAATCTGACCGTCAACGATGTGAAAGAAGCCGCAACCGCGCAAACCGAGTGGATCGCGCCATTCGGGAATGCCCCATTCGCCGTCTTCAAAGATGTTTTCCGGGATACACACCATTTCGGCGAGCGCGAAGGCGTCCCTGAACATCGCGCGAATGGCGTCTCGTCCTGTGATGGGTAACTCTGGCACTTGATAGTTGGTCGCATCTTTGCCGTAGAACGCCGCCATCCGTTCCACGTCGCGTTTATTGAATGCTTCGACCCAGGCTTTGATAAGTTCGCGCGGCGTCATGATGCTCTCCAAATCCAGGCGATCATGCCGTATCCGGTAGCGGCCTAACGCGGAATTACCGGCAGCACTACACGAGAGCCATAGCCGCTGTCGTGGAAGACGCTCTGATGCGCCCGCGCGAGTTCAGCGTCGGCGAAGAGATCGTGCCCGGTGTTGGGATTCCGATCGTAACGCGGAAAATTACTCGACGAGACCTCGAGGCGCAGGCGATGCCCAGCCTTGAACAGATGGCTGGTCGCCCATAGGTCGAGCCGGTATTCGTAGACCCGTTCCGGCACGATCGGCGACGGCGCCGCGAGCGAGTCGCGAAAGCGCGAGCGCACCACCCCCTCCACGATATTCTGCGCGTAGCCGTCCGGCCTCACGTCGCACAGCTTGGCCGTGAAGTCGGTGTCCGGCGCCGACGACGCTGCGTACAGAATCATCGTCACCGGCCCCGTGACTTCCAGGTCGCTCGCGAGCGTCTCGCCGGTGTAGACCAGCACGTCCTGGCGCTGCTCGATCTCGCGCTGATCGAAGACGCCGGCCTTCAACCCGAGCGCCGTGCCGCCGCGCGTCGGCACCGGATCGTTGGGGTCATAGACGTAACGATCCGCCGGCTCCTCGCCCGGCCGCGCGGGACCGAGCCGCCCGTCGCCTTCGAGGCTGTTGGCGTGTCCGCCACTATGCAGGAACATTTCGGTGTATCGCGTGCGAGCGAGCGGCCATTCGTTCTCGTCGCGCCATCGGTTCTCGCCCATTACGAAAAGCCGCACCGGTGGCTCCTCGAGCACGCCGTCGCCGATTCCCTTGAGGAAGTGATCGAACCATCGCAGTTGCAACGCATGCAGTTCGATTGCCGCCGCGGGGCCGAAATCGATATCCCCAGTGCCGCGCGAGGTCGGGATCGAGTAGGGCAGCAGATGCGCCCACGGACCCATCAGCAACTTCTGCCCGCGCCGCGTCTGTTCGCTGCGCGAGCCGTCACGCATCCCGAGGTACATCGCGAGCGTGTCGTACTGAAACACGTCGTACCACGAGCCGACGTGAAACATCGGCGTGTCGAATTCGCCGAAACGCGGCCGCAGATCGGTCGCGGCCCAGTACGTACCGTCGGTCCAATGGCGAAGATAGTCTGCCAGATACGGCGCGCCATCCTTCAAGCGCTCGCCCCAATCGCGCACCGGCAGATGCTGATAGGCGTCGCGCTTGAGCGGAGCCATCGGGATGTCCGGCCGCGAGACATAGCTGTCCAGCCGCTCGCGATGCTGCTCGTAAATTCCCTTGCGCGCCAACGTGTCGCGCGCCATGAACATGAAGTAGGCCAGCATCCATCCCAGTTCGAGCGCGCCGCGCCGGTAGGCGAAATTCTCGAAGTAGCTGACTGGCCCTGAGACAGGCGCGGCTACTCGCAGATGGGGCGGACGCAGGCTGGCGGCGTAATACTGCACCAGGGCTAGATACGATTGCCCAACCATCCCGACCTTGCCGTCCGAGCAGGGCAGGGCGGCCGCCCATTCCACGGCGTCGTAGCCGTCGCGCGCCTCGTGCACGAAGGGATAGAAGTCGCCCTCGGAGCTATGGCGTCCGCGCGTGTCCTGCACCACCACGACGTAGCCGCGCGGGGGAAAGTAGTCCTTCTCCGTCAGCGCCATCCCTGCACCCTTGTCGTAGGGCGTGCGCACCAGCAAGACCGGGAAGCGGCCCGGTGCATCGGGACGATACACGTCGGCGCGCAGGCACACGCCGTCGCGCGTGCGCATCACCTGGTCCTTTTCGACCACGACCTTGAAAGCCGGTTCACTTTGATGCGCGTTTGCCATCGATGTCGCTCCGCGGCGCGCGCCGCTCCGCTTTCCGCGACTCGTTTGCGCGCCAATTATTCACGTTATGTACTTAACCAACGGTGTAGAACATCCAGTTGTAAAAAAGCCAGCGAGTTTAGTTAATGCAAAACGTCTCATCTCTAAACGCTGTCTCGTGCACGTATCACAGGCGTATCAAGTATGTCTCCGATCCGATCCAACTGAGGCTCCGCCTTTCGTCCAATCACCATTGTTTACACGGCCATCGGTTGAATAGATGCGGGATTTTCGTCGCCAACTTTTCGTCGTCCGATAGCAATGGCGACTTCTGCTCCGCTTGTATGAGTTTTTGCTCTTTCGCGGGCTTGGTATCCGCCTTGCAAAGATTGTTGTTCAGGATGCGGGCGGGCTTTGCGAGGAATCGGATGAAAGACCAGGTTAAGACGGAACTCACGAGCACTGGCACGGCTAACCCAGGTGCGGCGTGTCCAAGCGGCGAAAGGGTCTGGCTGGCGCCGGCGTTGCCGCGATCGATGGAACCGTTGCTCTCGGGCTTGGGAATCGAGTTGCTTGGGCCAGACGATCGTGAGCGCGCCACGATACGGGTCGAATCGGTCGAGTCGTTCGCGGCGGAGGGTCGAACCGGTGTTCCGATGGCGCGGTTGCGGATCGAACGCGCCGATGGGCGGTCCCAAGAGCGATCCGAGGAACGGTCCAAGGAGCGGCCCGATGAGCCGTCCGTAGGAGATGATCGATCCATAGATCGATCCATTGATGGATGCCTTGATAACGACGCGGTCGAATTCGAGGGGCCCGGCTGCCTGTGGGCCGCGGCGAGTTGTATCGTTTCGCAAGCTTTCGGACTTTTTCCGCCGCTGCTGACCGCCGACGCAGCGATGTTCGCGGTCATTCGCGCCGCGGCGCGCGCCGGGCAGGTGGACTCGCCGATTCTGGTCACTGGCGAAACCGGAACCGGTAAGGAATTGCTGGTGCGTCTGATTCACGCGGCCAGCGGACGTGCCGGTGGGATGGCCTCGGTCAACTGCGCGGCGCTTAATGACCCTGTGCTGGGGTCCCGCAAAATTGATCGCGGCATCGATCGCGGCGTTGATAAAGACGCGTTCAGTGATACCGCACGCGGCGCAGCTGGCGTGGAAAACCGGCTCGACCAGTTGTGCGCGGCTTCCGATACCACGCTGTTCCTCGACCAGGTTTCGGAACTCTCACCCGCCTCGCAGACGCGAGTGCTGCGCGCGATTTTGCGAGCCGGCGATTCGCAGACCGACGATTCTCAAGCTTACGATTTCCAGACAGCCGTCTTTGGTGCGGGCCATCATGTGGGTGGGAAAGTCCGGCCCGGCGCTCGCCTGGTAGCGGCGACCAACCAGCCTTTGGGACCGATGGTCTTAAAGGGCCGGTTCAAGCGCGAGCTCTATGACCGATTGGCCGTGCTGACCTTGGTGGTGCCATCCTTGCGCGAACGCCGCGCCGACATCGGTCTGCTCGCCGCCCGTTTCCTGCGCGTCGTGGCGCCACGGCTGAGCTTCACGCCCGAAGCGCTCGCGGCTCTGGGCAACTATCCGTTCCCGGGCAACGTGCGCGAGCTGCACAATCTGGTTACGCGTTTCGCGATCCTGCGGCACGGCGAGGCGAGCCAGCTTATCCGGGCCGCCGACGTCTGCCCCGAACTGGTCGGCCCGCCCATCACTCCCTCGATCTGGAAGTCGAGCCCATTCCAGATGCGCCGTGAGATGGCGATGCAGGCGCTGATGGTATGCGGTGGCGATCGGACAGCAGCGGCGCGGAAGCTCGGGATCAGCGTTCGCGCGCTCCAGCAGCATGTAGTTTCTATCGCGCCTCCATCCGCCCCGCGCCCCCGCTAGGATCACGCACATAGCATCGATATACGTGACGGCCAAAACCGGGTGGCGTAATGTGTAGCGTCGCCTCCGAGATGGTCGGTGGAGCATCCTTCCGCTCGGAGAAAAAGTGGGAGCGGGGGATCTGCAATCTCCGACGGTCGCTGGGGAGCGTTTAGGTCATGCCGGGAAACAAGCAGACGCCGGTCCTCATTGTCGGAGGCGGGCCCGTCGGCATGACGCTCGCGATGGATCTCGCATGGCGCGGCATCGACGTGACCATCGTCGAACGACGCCACGCCGGTGAGCCACCTGAGCCGAAATGCAACCACGTCTCGGCCCGGTCCATGGAGATCTACCGACGGCTCGGCATCGCCGCGAAGCTACGCAACGAGGGTCTGCCGGAAGACTATCCGAACGACGTCTCTTATCGCACGTCATTCACCGGAACCGAATTCGCGCGTATTCATATTCCTTGCCGGCGTGATCGCTTCGCTGACAAGAGCGGTCCGGACGGCGATTGGCCCACGCCAGAACCTCCGCATCGTGCCAATCAGATCTTCCTTGAACCCGCACTATTTGAGCATGTGGCCTCCCTGCCGCGTGTAACGATTCTAAACCGCATGGAGATCGAAAGTGTCGAGCAGAGCGACGCTGAAGCAATTGCGACCGTGCGCAATCTGGAAACGGGCGATATCGCCCGCATTGTTTGCTGTTATCTCGTCGGCTGTGACGGCGGCAGGTCGACCGTCCGCCGGACCATCGGTGCGCGACTCGAGGGCGACGCCGTCGTTCAGCGGGTGCAGGCCACGTTCATTCGCGCGCCCGAGCTGATCCTGCTCCAGAAGGACGAGCGTTCATGGATGACGAACACGGTGAACCCACTCCGCTCGGGTAATGTCATTGCAATTGACGGTCGCGAACGCTGGATGGTCTTCAACTACCTGAAGCCGGATGAGCCGGATTTCGAGGCTGTCGATCGGGACTGGGCGATTCGCACCATTCTGGGCGTGGGGCCGGAGTTCCACTACGAGATCCTGTCGAAGGAGGACTGGTACGGTCGCCGGTTAATCGCGAACAAGTTCAGAGAGGCCCGCGTCTTCCTCGCTGGCGATGCGGCGCATATCTGGGTGCCCTACGCCGGCTATGGCATGAACGCCGGGATCGCGGACGCGATGGATCTCTCGTGGCTCCTCGCTGCCCACCTCAATGGCTGGGCTCCCGCCAGAATTCTTGACGCCTACGAGGCCGAGCGCTGGCCGATAACCGAGCAGGTTTCTCGTTTTGCAATGACCCACGCGGAGAAAGAGATCGCGCGCCGTGGCGCGGTGCCGGCCGCAATCGACGCGCCTGGAATCGAGGGGGACCGGGCACGAGCCGATGCAGGGCGCGTCTGCTACGACATCAACGTCCATCAATTCTGCTGCGGTGGCCTGAACTTCGGCACCTATTATGAAAACTCGCCGATAATCGCCTACGACGGGGCGGCCCATCCAGCCTTCTCTATGTCTGCGTTTACGCCCTCAACCGTTCCGGGCTGCCGCACGCCGCACGTGTGGCTCTCCGACGGACGCTCGGTGTATGACGCGATGGGACCCGAATACACGCTGCTCAGTTTTGACCCGGAGGTCGAGGTGGCTCAGCTCGTCGAAGCGGCCCGACAGCGGGGCGTACCGCTCGCCGTCGTCGATGTCGACTCGCCTCAGACGCCCGGGCTCTACACCACGAAACTCGTGCTCTCGCGCCCCGACCAGCATGTGGCTTGGCGGGGAGACGCATGCCCCAAGGATTCGCTAAGTCTGATCGATCTCATCCGAGGCGCCGGGCTACGCTCATCCTGACCCTCTCCTGGGTACAGCCGCGGGCGAGGGCATAAGAAGGGATCGTTGCTATCCCTTGGGCAGGCCCAGCACGCGCTCGCCGATGATGTTGTGTTGGATCTGGTTAGTCCCTGCATAGATCGTCGGGCCCCGCGCCGCCAACATCCGATGCGACCACGTCCCCTGGTCCATCGCGAACGCCGCGCCGTGCTCGAACTGGCTATATGGCCCCAGCAGCTCCATCGCGAACGTCGCGATCTTCAATCCCAGCTCGGTGGCGCACAGCTTCATCATCGAGCCCTCGGGCCCCGGCGGCAGCCCCTTCAGCTGGCGCGTGAGATTGCGCAAGCCCGTGTACTTGATCGCCTCGACCTCCATCGCGAACTGCGCGACCCGCTGCCGCACACTGGTATCGTCCCAGGCGCTGCGCCCATTGCGCGGCAGCCGCTTCGCGAGCGCCGTCAGATCGTGCACCTGGCGCATCAGCCCGCGGTCATGGCCGCCCGAGCGCTCGAACATCAGCGTCGTGATCGCGACCTGCCATCCCTGGTTCTTCTGCCCGACGATATTCGCCTTGGGCACGCGGACGTCTTCGAAGAAGACCTGGTTGAAACCGCGCGCGCCGGTCATCTGGACCAGCGGCCGCACCTCCACGCCTGGCGTCTTCATGTCGACCAGCAGGTAGGTGATGCCCTTGTGTTTGGGCGCTTCGGTGTCGGTGCGGGTGAGCAGAAATATCCAGTCAGCGTGATGCGCCGCGGAGGTCCAGATTTTCGACCCGTTGACCACGAAGTAGTCGCCCTCTTCGACCGCCCGGGTCTGCACCGAGGCGAGGTCGGAGCCCGAGTTCGGCTCCGAGTAGCCCTGGCACCAGATTTCCTCGGCGGTGAGAATTTTGGGCACATGGCGGCGCTTCTGTTCCTCGGTGCCCCAGTGGATGAGCGTAGGACCGAGCAGCGAAATGCCGAAGCCGACGAAGGGAAGGGCGGTGCCGGCGCGCTCGAGTTCCTGCTCGTAAATGATGCTCTGGAGCAGAGTTGCGCCGCGGCCGCCGTACTCCTTCGGCCAGCTAAGCCCGATCCAGCCGCCCTCGTTGAGCTTCCGATGCCATCGGATGCGCCCTTCCCATTCCTCGTCGGTTTCGTCGGTCATCGGCTCGCGCGCAGAGGTCGCGTACTGGCGGTTCTTTTCGAGCCAGGCGCGGAACTCGGCCCGAAACGCCTCGTCCTCGGGGCTGTAGTTAAAGTCCATTTGCCTTTTGCGTGCCTCCTTAACTGTGCGAGCCGGGCAGCCTCTAAAATGCATATCACAGCCGGTTGTTCAAAGCCTTGCAGCGGGGGCCTGTTGCGAGCGGGCGTATAGCAGTGCGCAAAAAGGTACCCAAAAAAGTTAAGATTGACATCCCGCGGCCAATCGCGGAAAAAAAAGAGCGAGTACCGCCGGCCCTCAACATGAAATAATGAGAAAAAGTGAGAAGTGAAAAAGTGAAAGTCGCGCTCGATCTGCCCGCCGACGTCTTCGACGCCGGTTTCCCCGAGGACGCCTTCGCGGCGCGCGTGCGGCAGTGGGCGATCCTTGCGCTGGTCGATGCGCGTCGCCTGCACGAGCATGAGGCGGCGCGGATGCTCGGGGTGGAGCGCTGGGAGTTGGTCGAGCGGATGGAAGCGCTGGGGATGCGGCCGACCGAGAAGGTATTCGATGAAATCCGCGGCCAACTGGGCCGCGCGATCGCCGCGCGCGAAGGGGCGCGCCAACAAGGGAGAACCACGATGCGGCTTCTGCACACGATGCTCCGGGTCAACGATCTCGACCAGACGCTGAAGTTCTATTGCGACGCGATGGGAATGAAACTGCTGCGGCGCAAGGACTATCCCGACGGCAAATTCACCCTGGCCTTCGTCGGCTACGGCGACGAAGACGACGACACGGTTGTCGAGCTCACCCATAACTGGGACACCAAGAGCTACGAACTGGGCACCGCGTTCGGCCATCTCGCGGTCGGCGTCGACGACATCTATAAGACCTGCGAGGAGCTCAAGCACAAGGGTGTGAAGGTCACGCGTGAGCCCGGCCCGATGAAATTCGGCGGCTCGCCGATTGCTTTTATCGAGGATCCCAACGGCTACAAGATCGAGCTCGTCGAGCGCAAATAGCGGTTAACGCGAATTTGTAAAATCCCGCGGGAGAAAAATTCGATGAAAGCCGCGGTCTACAAACGACAAAATGAGATGGCCGTGATCGACGTGCCGCGGCCGATCGCCGGGCCGGGCGAGGTCGTGCTCAAGGTCCATAACTGCGGAATCTGCGGCTCCGATCTGCACGCCGTGCAGTACGGCTTCGGGATGCCGCCCGATTCAGTGATGGGACACGAGTTCTGCGGCGAGATCGTCGAACTCGGTCCGCGGGTCAGCGGCTACGCGATCGGCGATCGCGTGACTTCGCTACCGTACATCGGATGCAACACCTGCGAGCAATGCATTGTGGGCCACGGGATGCACTGCGAGGACGTCCGCGGCCTCGGCCTGGGCCAGCTCCCCGGAGCTTACGCCGAGTACGTGATGTGCGGAGCGAAGAGCCTCTTCAAACTGCCGGACAACATCAGCTCGCAACTCGGCGCGCTGGTCGAGCCGCTCTCGGTCGGATTGCACGGCGTCAACCGCTCCGGGCTGGGCGCGGGCGCCGCGTGCGTGGTGATGGGCGCCGGACCGATCGGGCTTGCGACGCTCTTATGGTGCAAGGCCAAGGGCGCGAAAACGATCATCGTCTCCGAGCTTGTGGCGGGACGCACCGAGCTTGCCCGGCGACTCGGCGCGACCGAAGTCGTCAATCCCACCATCAAAGATCCCGCCGAGCGGATGCGCGAGCTGACCGGGCGCGGCCCCGATCTCGTCTTCGAGTGTATCGGCGTGAAGTCGACACTGGAGTCGGCGATCCAGATGGTCGCAACGATGGGGCGCGTGGTCGTGCTTGGAGTGTGCATGGAGCCGGATGAAATTACGCCGCTGCGATGCATTTTCAAGGAGATCACCGTCAGCTTCGTGCTTGGCTACAACGACGCGGAGTTCCAGGAGACGATCGACGCTCTGGCGACCGGCAAGATCGACCCGCGTCCGATGGTCACCGACGTGATCGGCGTCGACCAGGTCCCCGAGATGTTCCAGGCGCTGCGCAAGCCGGGCGGCCGGGCCAAAGTGATCGTCGAATTCCCGCACTAGCGTCCGCGTCCCGCTGGTCGTTTGGTACGGGGTCCGCCTCGTTTGAGCGCGGCGGACCTGTGAGGGCGGCGCGGCGCCCTACTGCTTGGCGATGCCGAGGAAGCCGGTAATCGCCTCGAGCGCTTCCGGCTCGACCAGCGAGGGCGCGTGGGCGACGCCGGGAACCTCGACCAGGCGCACGCCGCGCTGCACCTTGACCATCCGGGCCGCGGTGTCGCGCGACAGGATGTCGCTCTCCGCGCCGCGTACGATCAGGATCGGCGCCATCACGCGATTGTAGGGCAGCCACAGATCGATAGGCCGCGCCGCCGAACCGCCGCGCGGCGGACGGCGGACCGCCGGGTCCATCTTCCACGTAAGCCCGCCGTCTTCGGTCGGCTTGACCGACCATCGCACCCACTCGGTGAGCTCATCGTCCGAGAGCTGGGCCGCGGGCGGATAAGTTGCGCGATAGTAGGTTCCGACCTCGGCCATATCCTTGAAGCGATCGGGCGCCTGGCCGACGTAGGCGATGATTCGCATCACGCCGGCGGGATCGATCTCGGGTCCGATGTCGTTGAGCACCAGGTGCTCGACGGTTTCCGGATAGCCGCCGGCATACATCATCGAGATCACCCCGCCCATCGAGGTTCCGACTAGGCTCACACGTTTGATCCCGAGTCCGTCGAGGAGTTCCTTGAGATCGCTGACGTAAACCTGCGGATTGTAATCCAGCGGCGGACCCCATCCGCTGTCGCCGCGGCCGCGCACGTCGAGTGCGAGCACGCGGTAGCGCGCCGTCAGATGCGGCACCAGCGCGTCGAAGTTGTGCGCGTTACCGGTCAGCCCATGGATACAGACCAGCGCCGGCTTATCCTCACCGCCGAAGTCCAGGTAGTGCAACTTGACTGCGCCAGCGGTCTGAAACTTGTCTTCGGGCATCGCGCCAAAACTCCTCGCGGGGACGCTGCGTTGCGTGGTTTGCGATTCGTGCTCGGAAGCCAAAATTTTGCGACAGCAAAAATCCGAGCGAAAATCAGCTTCGCGAAAATCAGCTTCGCCAAAATCAGCTTCGCCAAAATCAGCTTCGCCAAAATCAGCTTCGGATGAAGGTAAGACTGTTCAGCAATCGCGCGGCGATTTCAAGCTGCTCTACGACGCGGCATCTGCATATTCAGCGTGCGGCGCGGGTGACCTTGCTCTCATCGCCGCCGGGGCCGGGCTTCTCGCCCTGCACCAGCGCCAGCAATTGACTGGTGACGATTATCAGGCGCCGCCCGTCGCGGATGATCACGCCAGTGCGCTCGAATTCGCTCAACTGCTCGGTGATCCGCTGGCGCGAGGCGCCGACCAACTCGGCCAGATCGCTATGCGTCAGCTTCAAGGTCAAGAGCTGGCCGCGCGCGTCCTCGGCGCCGAACTTGCTCCCCAATTCCAGCAGCGCGCCGGCCAGCCGCTCGCGCAACGCGAGTCCAAGAAAATTCGTGTAACGAAGCAGCATCGCCCACCATCGCCCCACCGTGACGTCGAGCACGCGGCTCAAGTCCTCCAGGCGCACGCCGAGCGTGGCGTCGACGAAGGCCTCCGGACTGATCACGCCGACCAGGCAATCGCTGAACGCGTCGCATCGAAAGGGCCGTTTGGCCACCGTCAACAGCGAGGAGACACCGAAAATCTCACCCGGGCCGACCAGTGAGACCAGGATACGTTCGCTTGCGTTGAGAAAGGTCAGCTTGGCGACGCCCGAGAGCAGCAAGAAAACGCGGTTGGCGTCCTCGCCCTCGAAGAAAATCGTCTCGTGGCGCCGCACGCGGCGCGTGACGGTAGCGGCGGAGAGCTTGCCGAGTTGCGCCTCGGACATCCAGCCGAGCGTGCGCAGCCGGCCGAGCAGCTTCAGTTGGGAGATTTCGGCGGTCACCGTTCATTGGTTAGCACAGACGGTGGCGATGTCACCAAAGCGACCAAACACGAGGGTAATTGGCCGGGTTCCCAGCCTTTGGTCGCGTCTGCGACAAACGTTAACATAACTAATTTTGCCACAGGCGATATATCAGATACTCTTTAATCACTGGATTCGGGAAAAGCGCCTCGTGATTCATTTAGCGACAATCCGATCTTCATCAACAGGCAACGGAATCGCGTTTACGGATTGACCGTGGGATGGAATGCTCAAAGCGGCGGCAGGCGCGCACTGAAGAGGCACGGCGGGGCAACGCGGCCGGAACAAATGCGGGCAAGGAACGGTTGAGAAGACTGGCATAAATGCTGCTCTAGAACTTGGCTGTACCGTTTTAGAGCACTCCTCGACCACGCGTAGCGAATAAAGGGGTATCAATGAAATTCTTCGAACAGTTGGGCAAACTCGGCGAGGCGATGGTCGAAATGCAGTTCGTGGCCGTGAGAAGCATGTTCGCGCAGGACCGGGAACAGAGCGGCGAAGAAGATCTGCAGAAAGCGCGATGGAGGGCCTACGACGCCTGGGTGCAATTGCTGAACGAGTCGGCCAACGGTCTCTACAACAGCCCCGAGGTGGGCTCGTCGGTGGGACGCTCGATGGAAGCCTCGCTCAAGTGGCAGCGCCTGGGCTCCGCGATGACGGGTGCGTTTTTCGCCGCGCTGTGGCCGACGGTGGGGCTGCCCTCGGCGGCTGAGTTGACCGAGTTGCGCGCCGAAGTGGGGGCGCTTCGCGACGACCTGGCGGAGGCCCGCCTGGAAGCCGAGGAAGCGCGCGCTGCGGAGATCGAGCTGCCCGCGGGCGAGCGCGACGCGCTGATCGCGATGTGGAATGGCGGATGGAGTCCGGCGGCTGTGCCGTTCGTGCGCAAGCGAGGCGAAGATGTCCCAGCCAACTAGCTCGCCAACCAACTCGCCAATCGGCGCGATTGCCGGCTACTGGCTCGACGGCGCGATGCGCGCTCTCGACGGTTTCAAAAAAGGCACGCACGCCACCATCAACGATCCTCCGCCGGTGACGCCGTATCGGGTGGTGTTCGAGAGCGGCAAGGTGCGGCTGCGTTACTACGCGGCTGCCGCCAAATCGCATCGCACGCCAATAGTGCTGGTCTATGCGCTGATCAAGCGGCCGTTCGTACTCGACATGCAGAAGGGCCGCAGCGTGATCGAATACCTGACTCGCGCGGGCTTCGACGTTTACCTCACCGATTGGCTGCCGCCCAACGCGACCGACACCTGGCGCGGCTTCGACGCGTACGTCAACGGTGACCTGGACAAGGCGGTGCGCTTCGTGCGCGCGATCACGCGCAGCAAACAGGTTACGGTCCTGGGCTACTGCTTCGGCGCGCTGTTGAGCCTCGTCTACACGGCGCTGCATCCCGAGAACGTGCGCAACCTGGTGACCGCAACCACGCCGTTCGACATGGGCGTGCGCGAATTGCCCATCTACAACATCGTGGACCAGATGAGCGAGGAGGCGATGGAGCTGGTCACGCGCGTGCACGGCAACTGCCCGGCGTGGATGGTGCAGTCGTTTTTCACCGCGATGGCGCCGGCGCACCACGCGATCGACAAGTTCGTCGGGATGTATCGCAATGCCGAGCGCGAAGGCTATGCCGAGCAGTTCGATCTGTTCGAACGCTGGATGAACAGCGACGTGGCACTGGCGGGACGGATTTTCCGCGAGCTGGGAGGCGACATCTCCAAGCGCAATCAGCTTGCACGCGGCGAGTTCGAAGTCGGCGGACGCAAGGTCGAGGTCGGACAAATCAAGTGTCCGCTGCTCAACGTGGTTGCCGAGTATGACGACGTGGTGCATCCGCGTTCGAGCCTGGGCCTAGTCGATCGCGTAAGCAGCCATGACCGGCGCAATCTGACCTTCCCGACCGGACACGTCGGCGCGATGGTGAGCGGCGCCGCCCATAAGCAACTATGGCCTCAGATCGGCGCATGGTTGGGAGAACGATCAAATTGAGCAAGAGACAAAATGAACAAGAAACAAAGGGAAAAGGGGAAGCATCACGAACAGACGCAAATGGCGGAAAATGTCGCGCACGCGACAAAGCATACCGAGCCGAGTCATAATTCGTGGTTAAATTCTAAAACGATGGAGCAAAGCTCCCAAAAGAATTCACGGAGGAACTTACTAATGGCGGAGAAAGAACACAGTGGCAGCGGAGTGTACGAGGGAATTTCACGCATAGCCGAGAAGTGCTTCAATCCCACGGGCGCCAAGAAGGCGGCAGCGTGGTACATCGACACTACCGAGAAGCTCGCCACTCAGGCCCTGGACTTCCAGGTCAAGGCGACCGAATGGGCCAAGGAGACCCCGATCTACCCATTGATCGAGGCTCAGCAGACTATCGGCCGCAAGCTGGTTGAGCAAAGCGTGAGCACCGCTCGCTCGCTCTGGAAGCTCTAAGGAGCCGTTCGGTTGCTTGAGCGGCGGCGGTCCGATTTGTGATCGCTCCGCTGACAGCGGATCCTGATTTTTGCAGGCGGTTCGCGCGCTGTCGCGCGAACCGCCTTTTTCATTTTCGCTTCTCAATGGATGCCTCGCCTGCGGGCAGGTATGCATATCGCATTGGCACGAGTTGCGTGTCGCAATGGCACGGAGCCTGCTACGATTATGTGAGGGGCTGGTCGCGGCGGCTGAATGCTCCGTTGTTACTTCACGAATACTCATTTTTGACACCGGTTCGCATCGCGAATAGCTAAATGCTTTGCGCTATAATGGTGTGTCGGCGGATTCGATACTGTGTCGCAGCATCGATGAGTCGTTGGGGGGGATGACGTGAAGCACTATTTGCTCGCAAGCGATTTCGATCAGACGCTCAGCTTCAACGATTCCGGTATCGCGCTGAGCGAGTTGCTCGGCATTACCGGCTTCAAGGACAAGGTGGCCGGCCTCTCGCGGCTCAACTTGGTGCAGCAGGGCGGCGAGCTGGCCTACCTCATGCGCCACGATCCCGAATACCGGCGCGTGCGCAGGCAGGACCTGGCCGAGGTCGGCCGCCGCGTCCGCCTCAAGCGCAACATCCCGCTGCTGACCCGGCTCCTGCACAACGGTATCGAGGGCCATCACTTCGAGTTCTACGTCATTTCGGCGGCGCCCGAAGAGGTCGTGCGGTCGGCGTTGCAGGGAATCGTGCCGCCGGATCACGTTATCGGCACCCGGCTGAGCTATGCGGAGGAAACGGGGGAGATCGAATCGATCGTGCGGGTCGCCGCCGGCTACGGCAAAGTGGCGGCGATCGATGAGTTGCGCCAGACGCTCGGCGTCCCGAGCGATCGCATAATCTATGTGGGCGACGGCAGCTCGGACATCCACGTGATGCTCGAGGTGAACCATCGCGGCGGTTTCACGATCGCGGCCTCGGCGGCCAAGTACATCACGCAAATCGCCAAGCGCACGATCATCAGCGACGACGCCTTGAGCGTGCTGGTGCCGATTCTCGAACAGATCGGCGGCTGGAGCCCGGAGCGTATCCGCGAGCTGTTCGAGGCGCATGGCGTGCTGATTCAGCAGTGGGACAAGGTGCGCACCGACTGGCTGACGATCGGCGAGAGCTCGATGGCGGAGCAGCTCGGGCCATCCGTAGGTGATGAAGATGCACGGGATCAGGAATGATCTTCGCCGGAATAATCGATACAGGAATGACCTTGGAATCATTTTTCGCAATGCCCGCAACGCCCTTTGCGCCGCATAGGTGCCGGCGCTAGTATCGCTGCGCGCTCTGCAGGGGCGGTTCGCCGCGTATTCGATCGAACGCGCGCGCGATGATCCCGCCCGCAGCGCAAATCTGTTCGCGACGGAGAGACAGGTGGCCGCAGGAACATTTGCTCAGAGCAAGGACGGAACCAGGATTCATTACGAGATTCGCGGGCAAGGCGCTCCGCTCGCGCTTATTTTCGGCTACGCCGGTTCGAGTCGCGGATGGGGCGAGCCGTTCCTGAAGCTGCTCGAGGCGCGCTTCAAGACGATCGTGATCGACAACCGCGGCACGGGCCAGAGCGACAAGCCCGAAAAGCCATTCTCGATGGCCGATATGGCGGCCGACGCGGCCAGCGTGCTCGACCAAGCGAACATCGACCGTGCGCATGTGATGGGCATTTCGATGGGCGGAATGATCGCGCAGGAGTTTGCGCTCAACCATCCGGCGCGGCTGCGCGGATTGGTGCTGGGTTGCACGATGTGCGGCCTTGCTCACAGCGTCCCGGGCGATCCCGAGACGCTCGCCGCGCTCCAGTTAAACCCCAGTGAGCCGCTCGCGGCACAGGTCGAGCGCCTGCTCGCCGCCTGCTGCGCCAAACCTTTTCTCGCCTCGGCCAAGGGCCAGGCGGTACTCAGGGAGCGCGTCGCGGAGGTCATGAACTACGCGATCACGCCGCCTCGCACCTATCAACTGCATTGGGGAGCGGTCGCAGGCTTCGACACGTTCGATCGCCTGCCCCAAATAAAGGCGCCGACGCTGCTCATTACTGGCACCTCCGATTTGTTGGTTCCCGACGCCAACTCCGACATCATCAAGGGACGCATTCCTGGCGCGCAAATCCACAAGCTACCGGGTGCGGGCCACGTGTTCTTCTGGGAAGCGCCGGAGGAGAGCGCGGCGGCAGTCACAAAATTCCTCTCTCCGATAAACTGACGGGACCGATAAATTGACAAGACCAACAGGGGCGCGGCACCACTTCAGACTGCTAGCCGGGACGCGCAGTGGCACCGCCACGCATCGTATGTTGCAGTCTAACATCTCTAGACACGTCCGAATTTGTGTTGTGCATAATAAGAATCGGTACGAGTAAAATTTGAATATATAAGATGCGATTTCACTTTATGGCATAACACTTGCGTTCTTCAGGCACTCGGGGGCGGGGGGCAGGAGCGGAGGATCTCCAGGGCGATGACCCCGGGAAGGGTGCTTCGTGGAAATAGAGCGATCGATTAACGTTTCTGATCCTGAAATGGATATGGATCGGCCGGTCGAACGGGCCTCGCGCGTGCGGTGGGGGCTGGTCGCAGCGCTCAGATGGCTTACTCCTGGAATCTACGGGATGGAGACGCCGAGGCGGTCGGTGGACCGCGAGCTCGAACAATTCTCCTCGCCTTGGGACTAAGCTTGCTACAAACCTCGCCGTAGTCTCGCGGCGGCGATGCGATTCGCGACGTCGGGAACGGCGCCCGGCTCAAATCGGACATCGGCAGACTGCGGTGAGCATCGGCGGGCGGCGACGGGATCAATTCGGCGCTCCCGACAATTTGCCTCGATACTTCGGACGACACCTCGCGCGTCGTCCGGGTGCACAATCAGAAATATTCTAACGACGGTTTTCGATCGCGTGCCTGTGGCGGCATGCCAGATCGTCTGAAGTGTCAATTCATTGGCGCCTGTTTTATGGCGCCGCACGAATCGGCAGGAAAATTCCGAATTCTCGCCAGCGTCCAAGCGTCGAGCGAACAGCGGTAAAAGCATGATTTTCTTGTCGCGTGGAGGTCAGAGCGGCGACCCGCTCGCTGCATGTCTGATTGGCACCATTGTTGCCCCTAGGGGGACGAGATGCGGCGGGACGAGATGCGATGGGGCCTGGCGGGCTGGGCGCTTGGCATAACGGTGGGAGTAGTGCTGAGCGCTGGTATCTGCGCGGCGGGGCAACTGGAGGGCTCTGGCGTGAGTGTCGAAATCGACGCTGCGCAAATTGAGGCTCCGCAGATTGAGACCTCGAAAATTGAGACCCCAATAGACGCCACGATGGCGCGTCTGAGGCAGATGGAGAAAATCCCCGGATTCGATCCCGCGCGTCTTTCCGCGGCCAGCCGCAATCTGTTCAGTCTCGCCGATCGTTGGACGGCCTTGCGCGAGCGGCTGCTCAAAGGAGCCTCGGCCTTTGCGGCGTCCGCGCAAACGCGCAGTTTCGTAGCGACCGAGATGCCGCTGACGCTCGGAACCGATCTCCGCCAATCGCGCTATTCGGGATTCACGCAGAGTGAAACGTCGACGGCCTGGTGCGGTAGCAGCGTGGTGATGGGGTTCAATGACAGCGGCGCCGAAGTCACGACGATGGCTTCCGGACGCGGCGTCAGCATGGACGGATATGCCCAGTCGTCCAACCGCGGCGCCACCTTTACCTACATGGGATCGCCGGCCACGCCGAGCGATCCCAATACCTTCATGTCGGGCGATCCGGCCGTGGCGTGCGCCAACGCCGCTACCTACTACTACGTCTCGAGCTTTCTCGACGGCACCAAGGGAATATCCGGCGTGAGCCTGTCGACCTCAAGCGACGGCGGAAAGACTTTCGTGACGCCGGTCGTGATCGCCCAACAGCCGACGAATAGCCACATCGTGGATGGAGCCTGGGTCGCGGTTGACCGCGCGAAACCGGGCCGCCTTTATGTGAGTTACACCGATCTCGATTTTTCAGGCTCGATATGCGGAATGGAAAACGGTTCGGCGGTGCCGCGTTACACGATCGAAACCGTGAGTTCGGCCGACGGAGGCACGACCTGGACCGCTACGCCGGTGGTGGTGGCGCAGGTATGCGCCGACGGCGCGCATGCGTTCGCCTTCGTCGACGGCGCAAGGGTGGCGGTGGGGCCGAACGGCGAGGTCTACGTGGCGTGGGAGCTGTTTGGCGACACCAACGATCTCGGCGGGCGCGCGATCGAGATCTCCAAGTCGACCAACCAGGCGCAGTCCTTTGCGGCCTCGCCCGTCACCGTGGCGACGATCGGTTGCGCGGGCGATTGCGCCGATTGGCAGGGGCTGGCTCACAGCAACGAGCATCCAAGCCTCGCGATCGGCAAGGGACCCAATAGCGGGAAGGTCTACATGGCGTGGACTGACGGCAATCGCCAGGCGCCCGACACATTGACCACAACTGGCTTCTACAACTTCACAGATATCATGTTCAGCCAGTCAGGTGATGCGGGCGCGACCTGGTCACCGTCCGTGCGGGTCAATAACAACTTCGAAGGCGGCGGCGCGCCGCTGACCGATCAGTTCGAACCGGCGCTTGCCGCCGACCTCAAAGGCCGCATCGCAATTTGCTTCTATGATCGCAGAAACGATCCCTCCAACTTTCGTATCGATCGCTACTGCGCCTCATCGCACAACGGCCAGAGTTGGTTTAACAGCCGCATCACGCCGATGTCCTTCCCCACGATCGTAGGTCAGGACGTTTTGATGGCGCCCGATTATATGGGCGACTATGACACGCTGGCCACGGACGGGCTCGATTTCCACGCGGGATTCGTTGGCGGTTACGCCTCCAACCTGTCCGGCCACCCTCTAATCAGAACGCTCCAGTACTAAATCAGCACACAGAACCTGTCCCGGATTCGCGCAACATAGTCGCCTGAGGAGCATCCGAAGCTCGCGAGCGTCCGGTGATGAGACAGATGTCGCGTGACGCCTTTGCGTTCGCCTTGCAAGTCAAAAACTTTCCATCCCGGCCTAAATGGCATGAGAGGTGCTCTTCCTCCTTGTGCCATGAATCGAAGCCACCCTGCCGCGAAGAAGCATTCAAGCAAACATCCACAGCGTTCGGAACGCGCGCAAATAATATTACTGCTCGCGCTCACATTACCGGTGATGATCGGCGCGATGGCGATGAGCGCGGACGTGGGAGTTCTCTACTTCAACTGGCAATGTCTGCAGAGCGCGGCCGATGTGGGCGCAGTGGCAGGCGCGGCCTATCTTCCCTCGAATTCAGCACTAGCGATCTCCACTGCCAACAGCTTCGTCGCCAAAAATGGCATCCTGCCGGCCGAAATAACCTCGACCACTGTTTCCAGCGACGCGCATTCCCTTAACATCCAGCTCCTGCGTAACGTCCCGTATAGTTTCGCGCTCCTGCTGGGGTTGGTCACAGGCAATGTATCTGCGCAGGCCACCGCTCGGATTCAAACTATCGGCAAAGCCATTGGCGTTACTCCGATGGGAATTGACTATCGCACCGCGTACTCCAGCGGGCAGGTGGTCACGCTGATCCAGGGCCAGGTTGGACCCGGTAACTGGGGTGCGCTTGCTCTGGGAGGGAGTGGCGCCAGCAACCTCTCAAAGAATATCCAGAACGGCTACCAGGGGTCGATAGCGACCGGCGATTTGGTGACCACAGAAACAGGCTTGTCAGTTGGTCCAATCAGAAGCTCCTTGAATTTCCTCATCACTGCGGGACAAAACTCAGACCCAGGCGGCACATTCGCCAGCCATACGGCAACCGATCAGCGAGTGTTGATCGTGCCGATGGTGGACTTCAGCAGCATCAACGGCAACTCGCAAGTGCCTGTCAAAGGCTTTGCAGCCCTGTGGTTGGTGAGCGATGACAGTCAGGACACAATACAGACCTACTTCATCAACCAGGTGGCGCCAGGCAGCACCCCGGATATTACTGGCACCAGTACCAACTTCGGTGCCTTTGAGGCCGTCCTTATCCAGTAGGCCATGACCGCGCCGCGATAGACCCGGCTCCATCGCCTGTCCGGCGCCTGCCGCAGCGTGTCCGCCATCGAAGTCGCTGGTTTTCCAGACTGGCGCCGACCGAGCCGAGCCAAATCACCATCTGATCTGACACGCCCACGCCCGTGCGTTCGCGATCGAAAGCACGAATGCTCGGGCGTCGCATTTCGTGCTTTGTGCCTGCATCTCTCGATCGTCCCGAACTCGCGCACATACCTAGTCGCTTCAGAGGCAAGTCAACCGTAAGCGCTCGGTCGTGAGACAGTCATCGAAGTAAGCCTATCATACAGTCCCCGAATCAAGGGCATTTATATTGCACCTTCAGTGGCATGAGAGATGCTGTTGTTAATTGTGATGTCAATAGAAGTGAATAGTGCAAATGGGGCACGTCAGGGCATATCGCCTTCCTATTTCTGTCATTTAGATCATTAACCTGGTGCCACTGGTGCCACCTGACAATACATATCGACAAATAAGAGGAGCGACTGACGACAATGAATGGAATAGTGCGTACCTATATTGACAGCAACGAGCGGCTCCGTGCCGTTCTGCGCAGCGGCGCGAAGGCACAGACAATGACTGAGTATGCGTTGATCTTAGCAGCGGTCGCTATCGTGGCTTATATCACGTACCAGGTGATGGGTCAGGATATAGGCTCGATGGTCAACAACATCGACAATGGACTGGCTACTGCCTAGATGAGGGAGCACGAGAATGCGAGGCCCACGCACTGGAGCGGCAGGGTAGTAGATGAAACCAACCGGCTGTGGCCGAGATAGAGAGGAGAGAGAGGATGGAACTGTTTACCAAGATGTATGTGAACGCGAGTGAGAAGATGCGCAAAAGCATTCGCAAGAATGCGGAAGGTCAGACGATGACTGAGTACGCGCTCATTCTGGCCGCTGTGGCGATCGTTGCGTACGTCACCTACCAGGTGATGGGTCAGGATATCGGCTCGATGGTCAACAAGATCGACGCCGCCCTGAGCGCTGCGTAAAACCTGCTGCTTAGCCACCACCTTCAGGCTGAGTGATGGCCGCCGCCGGGCCTCCGATAGCCGAGGCCATAAGTGGTGGTAACCGGTCGAGGCAAAAAGAACGGCGGGGCATCGGCCCCGCCGGTGTTCCGCTGACCAAGGCGCTGCATTCGGAGGGGGCGACGCGGCGCAAGGAGATTGTTTGTGGGACAGTCGAGCAGCAGAGACGGTATACCCAAAGGCAGTTTGTCGGTGCTTGTGGTGGGTCGCGACGAGGTCCGAATGGGCCAGGCGCGAGACGTTTTGCGCGCGCTCGGCGAACCACGCCTCGTGGTTGCGGAGGCGCGGCCGGGAGAGGCCGCGACGCTGACCGCGGAGGCCGACGTGGCGATGATGGTATTCGGCGGAGACGAGGAGGAGGGGCTGAACTATCTACAGAAAGAGTCGGAGCATACGCTGCGGCCGGTTTTGTTTGCGTTGCTCAGCGAGCAGTCGGAGGCGCTGATGCGCCAGGTGCTGCGCGCGGGCGCGGACGAAGTATTGTTTGCGCCGCTGGCGCAAGGCGATCTGATGCGGCCGCTGCTCAAGGTCAGCGAGGCGCTGCGGCGTAGCGCGCGCCGCAAGGGCGGCAAGACGTTTTCTGTGACGAGCATGGGCGGCGGCGTGGGTGTCACCACGCTTTGCGCCAACCTGGGCCTGGCGCTGCAGGGCGCAGGCGGCGTGCGCGTGGTTCTGATGGACCTCGCCTTGCAAGAGGGCGGCCTGAGCGATCTGCTCGGCGCCGAGCCCAAGCGCGGCATCCTCGCCCTGGCGCGCCTGGATCGCAAGCCGGATTCAATCGGCCTGGAGGCGGCGCTTACCAAGCATGCTTCGGGGCTCTACGTGTTGGGCGCGCCGGTCCGAATCGAGGACAGCGAGGAGATTTCCGACACTACGGTCGGCAACCTGATCGGGCTGATGCGCCAACTGTTCGATTACATTGTGATCGATTGCGGCGGCCACGTTGACGAAAACTCGGTGGCCGCGTGGGAGCGCTCGGAGGAGGTGCTTTACGTGCTCGACCAGTCGATTAGCGCGACGCATCGGGCCGTGCGTTTCCTGGAACTATTCGGGCGGCTCGGGATCGACGGGATCGAGCCGCAACTGGTACTCAATCGCTATCAGCCGCGCCATCCGATCGCCGAAACACAGATAGTCACAACACTCAAGTGCCCTATCTATGCGCGCATTCCGCGCGACGAAGGGGTGATGGAAAAATCAGTAGCGACGGGGCGGATGCCCTCGCAGACGGCGCCCAACTCCGCGTTGGTACGTGCATACGCGGAACTGGCGAAACGCCTCGGCGCGAGCGAGGAAGTCGCGGCCGAAACCGAATCGCGTCCGGCGCCTGGGTTTGTCACCTGGCTGCGCGGCTCGCTGGGCGCTCGTGCCTGAGGGCAAAGGCTAATGAGAATAACCGACAGGATATCGCAGGCCAATAACCACGCGCCGGTCGAGCAGCCGGGCGCCTTCCTTGGCGGTGGCACCGTCTGGCGGCCACGGGACGAAAGCGCGGACTCCACGCGCGAACTTAAAATAAAGGTGCACAACCGGCTGTTCGAGTCGATGGACGTCTCGCGCATGGAGATGCTCGATCCGGCCCTTATTTCCGCGAAGGTCACCACCGCCATCGGCGAGACTCTTGACGAAGACGGCCGGCTGTTGACCGACGGCGACCGGGCGCGGACTGGTCGAAGAAGTCAAGAACGAGTTGCTTGGACTTGGACCGCTGGAGCCGCTGCTGCGCGACGACGACGTGACCGACATCATGGTCAACGGACGCGACCACGTCTACGTCGAGAAGCACGGCAGGTTGCACGAGACCGGAATTCATTTCCACGACGATCAGCACTTGATGTTGATTATCGATCGCATCGTTTCGCAGGTTGGACGGCGGGTCGACGAGTCGTCGCCGATGGTTGACGCGCGGTTGCGCGACGGATCGCGTATCAACGCGATTATTCCGCCGCTGGCGATCGATGGCCCTTCGCTCTCGATCCGCCGCTTTGGCAAGAAGCGCTACTCGATCGCCGATCTGTTGGCCAAGGGGAGTATTTCGCCGGAGATGGTGTCGTTGCTCCAGGCAGTGGTCAAGGCGCGGCTCAATCTGCTGGTATGCGGCGGCACCGGCTCGGGCAAGACTACGATGCTCAACTGTCTTTCGAGCTTCGTGCCGTCCGACGAGCGCATCGTCACCATCGAGGACTCGGCCGAGCTGTTGCTCCAGCAGACCCACGTGGTGCGGCTGGAGACCCGCCCGCCCAACCTCGAGGGCAAGGGCGAGGTCACGGCGCGCGAACTGGTGCGCAACACGCTGCGGATGCGCCCCGACCGGATTATCGTTGGCGAGGTGCGCGGAGCCGAGGTGTTCGACATGCTGCAGGCGATGTCGACCGGCCATGACGGCTCGATCGCGACCATCCACGCCAACAGCTCACGCGAGTGCCTGGGACGTCTCGAGATGATGATGCTGCTGTCGGGCTTTTCGATCCCGCAGCGCGCGATGCGCCAGCAGGTCGCCTCCGCCATCAATATCATCGTCCATGTCGCGTGCCTGGCCGACGGCTCGCGCAGGATGATGAAGATCTCCGAGGTCACCGGCATGGAGGGCGAAGCGATCATGATGCAGGACCTGTTCGAGTTCGTGCACACGGAGACCGACGCGAACGGCAAGGTTTGCGGCCACTATCGCCCCACCGGCATCCGCTCGGCATACGCGCAGCGCATCGAGCGCGCTGGCTACAAGCTCGAGAGCGTCCTGCGGGCAACGGGGACGGATTGATGGATCTGTTAATCGCGTGTGCGGTGTTCCTGCTGTTCGCCGGCGTGGGCGGGCTGCTGGTTCATCGCTCACTCGACCACGTGGCAGTCGGGAACCGCCTCGAACAGGTCACCCGCCCAAGCGAAGTCATCGACTCATTGGCGCGTACTGGCCCGCGCTCGCGCGCCGCCAGCAGCCTTTTTAACGGCCTGCTGCCGCGACTCCATCTGATGCGGCGGCTCGAACAGTACATGTGGCAGGCCGGGATGTATCAAGGCGGCTACAGAGCGCTGCTGTTGATGGGCGGTCTGCTCGCGGCCGGCGCCGTCGGCGGGACGCTGGTCACCGGACAGTTGCTCTTCTCTATTGCTGCGGGCCTGGGGCTTTGCGTGTTGCCGTTGATCTACATCCGGTTCAAGCGGACGCTGCGCCTGAAGGCCTTCCTGCTCCAGCTGCCCTACGCGCTCGACCTGATCAAGTCGTCACTGGAAGCCGGCCACACGTTGCAGCGCGGGATGCAGGTGGTCGAGCAGGAGTTCCCCGACCCTCTGGGCGGCGAGTTCCGCACCGTGGTCGAGCAGGCGCGGCTTGGGCTGCCGATCTCCCAGGCGCTGGCCGACATGCTGGCGCGGGTACCCGAGGACGATCTGCGGCTGTTCGTGGTAGCGGTCAAGGTGCAATCCACAGTAGGCAGTTCGCTGGCACAGATCATCGCGCGGCTGTCCGACATCGTGCGCACCCGCCAGCGGCTGTTCTCGCAGATCCGCGTACTCACCGCGCAATCCCGGATGAGTGGGATGGTCGTGGGCTTGCTGCCGGTGGTGGTGCTCCTGATGTTCAGCATCGTCCAGCCGAGCTACGCGCAAATGTTGTTTTTCGACCACACCGGCCAGCTGATTTTAAAAACGGCCGCCGGCCTCGACCTCGGCGCCTTTCTGCTGATTCGGCGCATCCTGAAGGTCAAATTTTGATCGAGGTGGCGCGATGAGTCCTCTGTTAGTCAGTTCCGTCGTGTTCCTGGTACTGGCCGGTGCGGCGAGCGCCGTCTATGTCTCAGTTACCAACAACCAGCACGTGATGCAGGCGCGGATGACCCAGGTGGGACATCGGGGGCGAATCAACATGGCCGCCGCGGGCATGCCGATTGCCGATCAGCAGGTGACCCGCGCGCTGCTCAAGTGGGCGGTCGGCCGGCTGCCCAAGCCCAAGATCGTCACGCGCCGCAGCGCCAAGCTCGGCGAGTTGTTAGTGCAGGCAGGCTTTAAAGCCCACGGCGGGGTCGCCGTCTTCCAGGTATGCAAGCTCGTCACGGCAGTGTGCGGACTATTGCTGGGCCTGATTCCGAGCCTCGCGTTTAGCATGCGCGGAGGCCGCGTGATCATGCTGACGATCGTGGGCGCCGCAGTGGGCTCGTTCATCCCGGGCTATTATCTCAACAAGCGCGCCAAGAGCCGCCAGATCGATATAGGACGCCAACTTTCTGACGTGCTCGATCTGCTGGTAGTGTGCGTCGAGGCGGGGCTCGGCCTGCTGGAAGCGATCAAAGTTGTTGGCGACGAGACCAAGGCGCAGAAACTGGTCATCGGGCACGAGCTTACGCAGGTGGCGGGCGAGGTCAACGCAGGATCATCGCTGGGACAGGCGCTGCGCGCGCTGTCCGAACGCAGCGGAGTCGCAGATATCAAGCCGCTTGCCGCGACCCTGATTCAGAGCGAGCAACTCGGCGCCGCTATCGGACCCGCGCTGCGCGCGATCTCTGACTCCATCCGCTCTCGCCGCCGCCTTCACGCCGAGGAGGCCGCCCAGAAAACCACCATCAAGATCCTTTTCCCGCTGGTGCTGATGATCCTGCCCGCGATGCTGCTCATCATTATCGGCCCGGCGATCGTGCAAACGGTTCGCACACTCAGCTTCTGAAACGGGGCTCCTCTTCGATGCGCCTCGGGCTCAGGATGCTGCCCGTCGCCCTCCGACACGTCCGATTTTTTCCTTCTTTCGGCCGACCTCGACAGACGCGACACGATTGCCGCTGGAGGGTAAAATGAAGATGGCAAAAATGAAGGCGGCGAGGGCCGGGTCGAATCGTTCATCGTAAGCAGGGTTGAGGAGGTGGGCTGATGCGCGGGATGGTTTCGAGGGTTGCTTTTTTCAGACCGACAATCGCGAGATTGATGGTCGCAGGCGCGGCGATCGCGGGCTTGATGGCGGCTGGATGTTTGCAGGTAGCGCCACAGCCCCCCGTGCCGCCGACCACGATGAGTTCATGGGGGCCGATGGGTGGTTTCTCGATGTTTTCCGGAGCGCCCTGTAGCGGCAAAGCCACGCTGAGCGACGGCACGGCCTCGGTAAGCGACATATGTTTCACCGGCGCTGATAATATCGTGCTGTGCACGGACACCACCGCGGCGAATCCACTTAGATGCACGCCCGCCAGTGGCAGTCTCTCAATCTCCGGCGGCATCGGCGACACGGTCGCGTACGCGCGCATCCGCTGAGATATGGCCAGGTGAGATGGAAGACTCGGCTCACAAACGGCGCGCGCTCGAATTGTGGAACGAGGGCGTGCAGCATCACATGCATGGCGACTTCGACGGCGCGATCGCGCTGTACACGAAATCGATCGAAGTCTGTCCAACCGCCGAGGCCTACACCTTTCGTGGATGGGCCTACAATTTTTTCGGCCGCGTCGATGACGCTATCGGCGAGTGCAAGAAAGCGATCGAGGTCGATCCCGGCTTCGGCAATCCTTATAACGACATCGGTGCCTATCTGATCGCCAAGGGCGAACTCGATGAGGCGGCGCCGTGGCTGGAACAGGCCAAGCGCGCGCCCCGCTACGAGCCGCGCCATTTCCCCTATATGAACCTGGGACGCCTGTACGCAGCCAAGGGGATGCTGCAACAGGCGATCCGCGAGTTCGAGCGCGCGCTCGAACTGCAGCCGGGCGAACCCACCTGCGAGGCCTTCCTGGCCCGGCTGCGCGCGACGCTCAACTGAGCGCAAGCGCGTGAGCGGCGCAGCGAGAGGCTGAGAAAGAACGATGCTTAAGGCGGGCGACGCGGCGCCAGACTTTACATTGCCGGCTGACGACGGCGGGGAGTTCACGCTGTCGAGGCTGCGCGGCCGCAGCGTTCTTTTGTGGTTCTTTCCCGAGGCCAACACGGCGGGCTGCAGTCTCGAGGGACGCAGCCTGCGCGATCATCGGGAGTACTTCGACCAGAGCGCAATCGAGGTAGTCGGGGTCAGTTTCGACAGCGTCGCCGACAACTCCGCCTTCGCGCGCAAACACAACTTCGGCTTCCGGCTGCTCAGCGATACCACGCACGAGGTCGCACTGGCCTACGGCGCCTGCGACACCCTCAAGGCAAGGTATGCGGAGCGCATCAGCTTCCTTGTCGACCCCAGTGGTCGAATCGAGCGCGTTTACGACAAGGTCGATCCGCGCGACCACGCCGCGCAAGTGCTTGCCGGCGTGCTTGGCGTGTAGCTCACGTTCCGCTTCGCCACGGATGAGACAGGCGTGGCGATGGCGTGTCCCTTGCACACTTATCAGCCATGAATCTGCACAGTGTTATTGCCGATTCCGACGAATCGGCCGTTGTTGGCGTGGAAACCAATGCTAATCAAGCCGGCTCATCCTCATGCGCGGGCGCTTCGGCCGCCGAGTCTTTTCCGGCGCAAGCGATGCCGCGTCGGGATGAGTCAGATGAGTCGAACAAGTGGCTCACGATCGAACATGCCGCATCAGACTCCGGACAGGCGAGACCGTCCACACTCGACGAGGTAATCAAACAAACCCTGGTGCGTTTGTTGCGCGAGACCCGGGGCAATCGCCGCCGCACCGCGAGCCAGCTCGGGATCTCGCGCTCGACCTTGTACCGTATGCTCGAGCGTTATGGTATTGGTCACGTCGGCCGCGACGCGGCAAAGTCGCGCAAGCCCCGCATCGATCGGGCGATGCCGCCAGCCGTGCCCCCGGTGTCGACAGCGTAACCGTTCTCCAAGGCACCGCGCGTTCTCCAAGGACCGCAATCGATCGGTGTGCCCCAGCCAGGCCGTTTGCCCCGGTGGAAACGGCGATGGCTTTCGATCCACAATAAGAACACAGATAGTGTGCCGTCGCAGGGCGCGTCTGCGCGGCGGCGGCATCTGAGCAGGGTGGAGCAGGAGCGAGAGTTGAGCATGATCGGGCCGGAAGAAATTTGGGCCGAGGCGGTACGGACCCTGGAGCGCGACAAGCCGTTCGCGTTGGCAACGGTGGTCAATGTGCGCGGCTCGACCCCGCGCGAGGTCGGGGCCAAGATGATCGTGCGCGACGACGGCCAGTTCGGCACTATCGGCGGCGGCTGCGGCGAGGCCGAAGTCTTCCGCAAAGCTCGAGTATTACTTGAAGATGGTGGCGATGCCCGGTTGGCCGAGGTTGACCTCACCGGCGACTTCGACCAGCAGCAGATCGGCACCTGCGGCGGCATCATGGACGTTTTCATCGACCTGTGGCGGCCGCGCACCGACCTCCAGATCGCGCGCCGTCTGGCCGCAGCGGCCGACCACAACCGGCCGGCCGCGCTGCTCACGGTGGTCGACCCTGGGAAGTCGAATGGCACCGCTCCGGGCGCGAAGGTCGGTGAGCGTACGGTGGTAGATATATCGCGGCGCGCGGCGCCGGTGGATGGTTTCGCCGGCCTGGGCGCCGAGGCAGCGCAGCAACTTGGCGAGCGCACTGCGGATGCAGTGGCGACGCTGTTCGAGGTCGGTGCCGACGGCGGGGTGCGGCCGGCCACGCGGGTCGAGCCGAGCGGCGCGCCGCGGGTCTTTCTCGATCCCATCACCGGCGCGCAACGGCTGATAATCGTCGGCGCCGGTCATATCGCGCAGCCGCTGGCGCAACTCGGCTCGATGCTGGGGTTTCATGTCACGGTGATCGATGACCGCGCGGCCTTCGCCAACCGCGAGCGCTTTCCCGGCGCCGATCAGATAATCGTGCGGCCGTTCGCCGCCGCGATCGAAGGGCTGGAACTCGATCGCCATTGCTACTTGCTCTCGGTCACCCGAGGCCACGCCTTCGACGAAGAGGTCCTGCGCACCGCGCTACGAAGGCGCAACGGCGCCTTCATCGGGATGATCGGTTCGCGCCGCCGCGTGCGGGCGACGCTCGAACGTATCGCCGAGGACGGCGCTCCTGCCTCTGAGCTTAACGAGGTCCACGCGCCGCTCGGCGTCGATCTCGGTGCCGAAACGCCCGCCGAAATCGCGGTCTCGATCATCGCCGAGATCATTCGCGAGCGCCGCACGGGAGCGCGCGACCCGTTCAGCCTCGGGGTGAAGCTCGGGCAACTGCGGCGCCCGGGCTAGGAACGCTGTTGGGCAGCGATCCTGTAGTGGCGGAGCGCCGGGCCCGAAGCGGACCTTCGGCCGCGGGGGCACCGTTCGAGGCGATCCTGCTGGCGGCGGGTGAATCGCGCCGGATGGGTTACCCCAAACCGCTGCTCAAGCTGGGCTCGCGCACCTTCATCGAGATGCTTGCGGCCGCGATGCTCCAAAGCGTCGCGCGGTTGATAGTGGTGGTCGGTGCGCACGGCGACGCGGTGCGCGGCGCGATTCCTGCCGATCCGCGAATCCTCGTCGTCGAAAACCCCGACTTTCTTAAGGGCCAGCTTTCCTCGATCAAGGCCGCCCTGCCGCAGGTCGGCGCCGAGGCAGCCGGTGCCTTGATTCATCTGGCAGACCATCCGATGGTCCGTGGGGAGACCTTCGCCGCCGTGGTCGACAGCTATTGGCGCGTGGGCAAACCGATAGCGATCGCGCGCCACCAGGGTCGCCGGGGCCATCCGGTGCTGTTCGCGCGCGAAATGTTTGTCGAGCTGGCGGCCGCCCCCGAAGACCAGGGTGCCCGGGCGGTCGTGGCGGCAGACCCCTCGCGGGTGGCCTACGTCGACGTCGACGACCCCGGGGTGCTAACGGACCTCGATACCCCGGAGGACCTGGAACGAGCCGGCCTGGCCCGCCCTCCAGGCGGAGCTGGCGCTCGATGAGGACGGATTTGGCCGCAAATCAGGCATCTTTGGTGAAACCATGGACCGGAGCCATCGTACTTTCTATCAGGTATGCGTGGCGTCCTTGCATTCAAGCGATTCGCGCGTAGCGTGTCGGAGCCGTCGGACCAGGACCTGGTAGCGGGGGCGCTGAACGGCGAGCCTGCGGCCTTCGCGGAGCTGGCCACGCGCCATCGCTCACGCGTCGAGCGGATCTGCCAGCGCTTTTTTTCCGACCTCGAGCAGGTGCGCGATCTCGCGCAGGAAACTTTCATTCACGCCTACGGCGGGCTGAAGGGTTATCGCGCCGAAATTCCGTTCGGTGCCTGGTTGCGCGCCATCGCGACCAACTTATGTTATGACGAGTTGCGCCGGCGCCGGCGCCGCCCCGAAGAACTGGTGGCCGACTTCAGTGTGGCTGAGGCGAACTGGGTGGGATTGGTCAATACGGCCACTCCCGAGGAACTGGTCGAAGCGGCTGAGGAACGGCGCGAGGCCAAGACGCTGGCGGACAAGCTACTGGCAACGCTTAAGCCGGAAGATAGATTGGTACTGACGCTGCAGAACGGCGAGGAGATGAGTATCAGCGAAATTGCCGCGATCGTCGGCTGGAGCGAAGCGAAGGTTAAGATTCGCGCCTTTCGGGCGCGACAGGCGTTGCGCCGTCAAGCGGCGCGCCTGGTACGGCCGCGCAAAGGCGGAGAGTAAATGATGAACTGTTTCGAGGCACGTCAGGATTTCGTGGGCTTTTGGCAGAGCGCGCTCGAGGGCGAACGTCGCCGCGAGTTGCTTGCGCATCTCAAGGGATGCTTGAAGTGCGACCGCGCATTTCGCGCCTTTGCGCTGACGGCGCCGATGCTCCATTCCGGTGGTGTCGCGAAGACCGAGCCCTCAATCGGCGCGGCCGCGCACGATGCGCCGCAAAGTATGCGGCAGGACGCTCCTCACCTCGGCTTCCCTATCGATATGAACGGCCTCCGAAGGGCCGACGCTCATCGGGCGGCCGAGATTCTGCGGCGCGCGTCGGTTTACCGGCTCGCGGATCGCCGCCCGTCGCGTCACTGGCGCGAGGTCGCGGCAGGGTTGTCAGCGGTGGCGGCAGCAGTGCTGCTTCTCTACTTCTCGGTGGCCACGCCGTCCCAGTCCTTCGACGACGCCCTGGTGAATACAGATTCGATTTCCGAGACGACCGCACAGCCGGACACGGATTTCCTCGGGCAACAGATACCCACGATCCCTGCGGTGAGCAGCGACCTTGCAGGATAGTGGAAAGGGCTGGCTCTTCGTGGTGATTGCGGTCGCGGGTCTGGCGATCGGATTCGCCGCCAGCAGTTTAGCGTACCGCTATCGATGGCTGGGTGTTCCGCGCGGCCCGTTCATCGAGCGGATGCAGCGTGAGCTTAATCTGACGCCCACGCAGCGCGATCAAATCCTCCAGATCATAAACGAGACGCGCGCCAAGATGATGAACCTGCGCGAGGAGTTCCAGCATCAGCACCACGAAACGATGCTACAGGCGCGCGGGCGGGTGCGTGCTTTGCTCACGCCGGAGCAGCAGGAGAAATTCGATCGCGAATTCAGGCCCCCTGATCACGAACACGAGGGCGGTCCCGGCATGCATGGGGGCGAGGGCGGATCTCATGACGAGTCCCACGAGGGCGAGCCGCACCCCGGCGGCAGTCCTCCTCCATAATCCTCAGCACGTAATTTCTCCGCCCCGTTTCTACATCGCGCCCAGATCGCCCAGTACCTTGCGCGCCTCGGCCGCCACGGCCGGATTCTTGGCGCTATCGCCCGAGGCCTGATTGAGGTAGTGCGCCGCCTGCTCGCGATTACCCATTTGCGCGTAAACCTCGCCGAGCCTGAGCGCCGCGAACCCCGAGGTCGCGTCGATCTGGTAAGCCTTCTGATAGTACGGGAGAGCCTCGGACGCCTTGGGCGGCGTGAACGACATGTAGGCCTCGCCGATATTGAGATAGGCGCTTAACGAGTTCGGCTCGTACTTGATCAGCTTTTTGTAGACCGAGACCACCTGGTCGAACTGCGATCTCGAATTGTAATAGAGACCGAGGTAAACGTACGGGTCCTCCAGCGTCGGGTCGATATCGCTCGCCTGCCAGAGCAGCTTTACCGCCTGCCGGCTATCGGTCATGTTGATGGCCGCCTCGACCAGTGAGCGCGCCTTGGCCGCGCTGGCCTCGTCAGCGCGCGCTATCATCGGTCGGCCCATCGCGAGCATCCACGCGAGGCCCAGCAGAACCAGTTTCGCGCCCAGTCGCATTGAATTGATCGTACCCGCCACTGATAGAATCGTGGCACGCGGAGTTATGTGTTGCAAAGCCGCGGACCCGACGCCGGCCGAGGTGGTGCGTGGTACCGCGGGGGTCAGGAAAGGGTTCAACGTCCCCCGGATGGAGCATCGGAAGGTCAGAAAATTCAAGGGTGCCGGAATCGAGCTTAACTGCGTCGACTACGGACGCGAGGGCAGGCCGCCGATGCTGCTGGTGCATGGCGGCGCGGCGCACGCGCGATGGTGGGATTTCGTCGCGCCCGCATTGACCGGCCGCTTCCACGTGCTCGCGCTCGACCAGCGCGGCCACGGCGACAGTCCATGGACCGCCCAGTGGGCGTACGGCTCGCGCCACTACGCCGCCGACCTCGAGGCCGTGATCGACGGATGGGGGCTGGGCGCGCCCGTGCTGGTGGGGCACTCGATGGGCGGGCATAGCGTGATGGTCTATGCGGTCGAGCACAGCCAGCGGCTGCGCGCGATGGTCGCGATTGACTCGATACCGGCCTACCCGGAGCACGCGATCTCGGCGCTGGCCGCAATCGCCGATCGTCCGGCTTCGATGTACGAATCGCTGGAGGACGCGCTCGCCTCCTTCCGGCTGCTGCCCGGCGAGACGCTGGCCGCGCCCGAGGTTCTGCGCCATGTGGCGGAGTTGAGCTTTCGCCAGCGCGACGACGGCAGATGGGTGCACAAGATGGATCGCCGGACGCTTAGGCGCGAGCCGGTTCAGCTCGACGGCGAACTTGCGCGCATCCGATGCCCCGCGCTGCTGATCAAGGCCGCGCTGAGCCCGGTGCTCTCGGCCTCGTTCGCGCGCGCGCTGGCGGCGCGGATGGCGCATGGGCGGATGGTCGAACTCGAGAACTCGAACCATCACGCGACGATCGACAATCCGTCGGGGCTGGTCGCCGTGATGACGCCGTTTCTTGATGAAGTCGCGGGCCGGACTGCGTAAATGAGCGAACCGCTGAGCCACTTCACCGGCTCCGCGCCGCGCCTGCACTACCTGGAATGGAATCCCGGCGCTACGCGTACGCTCGTGCTGCTCCACGGCAATTCGGCCAACGCATGGTGGTGGCATCCGCTTGCCGACGCGATGCGCGCGGTGGACGTGCGCCTGCTCGCGCTCGATCAGCGCGGCCACGGCGATAGCGAATGGATTCGGCCGCCGGCCTACAGCCCGCTCGCGTACGCCCACGACCTCGCGCGCTTCATCGCGGAATGCGCGCCGCCGCGGCCGTTCGTGGCCGGACATAGCATGGGCGGAATAAGTGCGCTGACCTTCGCGGCCGAGTATCCGGGCGCCGCGCGCGCGATCGTTGCGATCGACGCCGCGGTAACCTCCAGCGATCGGCGCAACCACTACCTGCGCCGGCTCAAGGGATTGCCGGTCATCAACTATCCCGACCTCGAAACCGCGCTCGCGCGCTTTCGCCTGATGCCCAAGGAGGGCGAGATCGCGCCGGCGACGCTCAGAACGATCGCCGAAAAAAGCCTCGGGCGGACCTCCGAGGGCGGCTGGACGATGAAGTTCGACCGCGACAGCTTTCTCGGCAGCGACGGGATCGACGTGCTCGTCACAATCGCGCGGATTAGCGACCCGCTCTTGCTGATTCGCGCCGAGAAGAGCCGTATCATGACTGCCGAGGGCGCCGCGCGCGCCGTCGCCTCCAATCCGAAGGCCGCGCTGGTGACGATCGCCGGCGCGCATCATCACGTGATCCTCGAGCAGCCGGCGGCCGTGGCCCGCACCATCGAGGAATTCCTCGCGACCGTGTAGATTCGAGCTTCGTCGAAGATGCGCACGCAAATCGGAATAGTCGGTGCGGGACCGGCGGGACTGATGCTCTCGAATCTGCTGCACCGCGCCGGCGTCGAATCCGTGGTGGTCGAGAACCGCAGCCGCCAATACGTCCAAGACCGCGTGCGCGCCGGCGTGCTCGAGCAGGGCACCGTCGACCTGATGAACGCAACCGGGGTCGGCGAGCGCCTCGGGCGCGAGGGCCTGATCCATCGCGGACTGGAACTGCGCTTTGGGCGGCACGGCGACCGCCGCGGCTATCGGATAGACCTGTTCGCGCTGACCGGCGGAAAAGCGATTACCATTTACGGGCAGAACAAGGTGGTCGAGGACCTGACCGACGCGCGGCTGGCCGCGGGCGGACGGATTTTTTTCGCCGCCGAAGACGTAAGTGTGCACGGCCTCGATAGCGGGATGCCCTCGATTCGCTTTCGCGGCGACGGCGAGGCCGTCGAGGTGCAATGCGATTTCATCGCCGGATGCGACGGCTTTCACGGCGTGTGCCGGCCGTCGGTCCCGGCCGGCGTGCTCACCGAGTTCGAACGCATCTACCCGTTCGCATGGCTGGGGATGCTCGCCGAGGTCGAGCCGTCCTCCGAGGAGCTGATTTACTCGCGCCACGAACGCGGGTTCGCGCTCCACAGCATGCGCTCGCCGGAGCTGACGCGGCTCTACCTGCAGGTCGCGCGCGACGAGGAGATCGGCAACTGGCCCGACGATAGAATTTGGGACGAGCTCGAGCGGCGGTTCGAGACCCAAGACGGCTTCAGGCTCAAGCGCGGACCGATCGCGCAGAAGGGGATCACGCCGATGCATAGCTTCGTAGTCGAGCCGATGCAGTACGGGCACCTGATGTTGGCCGGGGACGCGGCGCATATCGTGCCGCCGACCGGGGCCAAAGGGCTCAATCTCGCGATCGCCGACGTGCGCGTGCTCGCGCGGGCCTTCAGCGACTTCTATACGACCGGCTCACGCGCCGGGCTCGAAGGCTACTCCGAGACGTGTCTGCGCCGCGTATGGAAAGTGCAGCGGTTCTCGTGGTGGATGACCTCGATGTTGCATCGATTCGAGGACGAAAACGCATTCGACCAGCGCCGTCAGCTCGCGGAATTGGAATATGTAGTCAGCTCGCGCGCCGCGTCGCAATCGCTCGCGGAGAACTACGTCGGCCTCCCGATGGAGTGAGTACTGGAGTCATATAGTCATTTTGAGCGTTAACGCAGAAGGTCATCCTGAGAGTTTGTGAAATCATTCAGAAAGCGCCGGTAACCCGCGGGTGCCTCTTCTGTTATCCTCTTAGTTTGTGAATTCTTGAGCGGAAGCTCCCTCTCCTGTCGTCCTGAGCGAGCGCTGCGCGAGTCGAAGGACCCCGATCCTTTTGAGCGAGTAACTTGAGAGTCTCGGAACATAAGGATCCGGGGTCCCTCGACTCGTAGACTCGCTCGGGATGACAAAAAGAAGAGAGCTTCACCGACGCGGTTCAAACGCCGGCGAACCAATCGTAACCCTGGTCTTCCCAATAGCCACCGCCGGTGCGAGTAGGGAGAAAATTGATCTCGGTCAAATACTTGACATTTTTATATCCGAGCTTGACCGCGGAGTAGACCCTGAGCGGAGCGCCGTGGTCGGGATGCAAATCATGCCCATTCATCCCGTAGGCGAGCAAGGTCTGCGGATGTAGCGCACTGCCGAGGTCCCACGACGACCAGTAGTCGTCGTCGAACGAGTGGAACTCGACGTACCTCACGCGTGGATCGACGCCGACCGCGCGAGCGAGTTCGCTCAGCCGCAGGCCGTGCCACGCAGCCACCGCCGACCAGCCCTCCACGCAATGATGGCGCACGCGCATGTCGGTGCGGGGCATCGACTTCAATTGCTCGAGCGTGAACGTGCCTGGATGCGCTATCATCCCGCCGACTTTGAGCGACCATCCGGCGGGCGGAAACGGCATCGTGTCCGCGATGAAGTAACTCGGAAACGCGCGCTCGGGCGTCAGGTCTTTCTCGGGTGCCTCGGGCGCGAGACGCGAGGGCGAGAAGAGCAATCCCTCGAAGCGCTCGTTGAAGCGCAGCATACTTTTCAGAAAGCCCGCCACGGGATGGCGCGCGTCGCATCCGGCGAGCAACGAGGCCGCCGCGAATCCGGTGAGCAGCCTCCGCCGCGTGATTATCTTAGCCACGCTTGCCTCCGGTGATCATCGCCAGCAACTCGCGCGGATGCAGCAGCACCAGCACGACGTGGGTCACGACGAACATCGCGATAAACACCAACCCCAGCAGATGGATAACGCGGGCCACGTCGTAGCCGCCGAATAGCGTCAATAGCCAATCGAGCTGTACCGGCTTATAGATAGCCAGTCCCGACAGCACCTGCAGGGTTATGACTATTACCACCGAGCTGTACGCGAAACGCTGCAAGCCATTGTAGAAATCGACCGGCGGCGGCGTCTTCAGCACCCGCAGATAGTAGCCGAACATCCGGATCGCGTTGCGCGCGTCGCGAGCTGGCAGGAAAAGCCGCCGGCGCCATTCGCCGCGTCCGAAAAAATACGCGAGATAGATCACCCCGTTCAGCACCAGAAACCAGGCGATCGCGAAGTGCCAGTGCCGCGCGCCCGCCAGCCATCCGCCGATCGTCAGCCATTTCGGCGGCGCCACTCCCTGCCACGGATACCATCCGTATTTTGCGCCCTGCGGCCCAAGCGAAGGGTAAGCGGCGAAGATTTCCAGTCCACTGCCTGCCATCAGGACGATGAACAGCACGTTCAGCCAATGGTTGAGCCGGATCGTGAGCGGCTGGATGCGTCGTCCCCTGAATCGAGGATCGGCGACTTCTTCATGCATCGGAGCGCTCTTACTCGCGACGCTGGAGGCCATTGCGTTACTCATTCGTATCCATGCCTTGGGGCTTCATCATTGGCTTGGGCTTGCCGCCATCCATGATCGTTCCGTCCATCATTACCATCTGGCCGTCCTTCAGATGCAGTTCCTGGCCGTTAGGCAGCTTGACCGTGCCGTCAACCATCACGACCGCGCCGTTGGACATCGTCATGCTGGCGGTCATCGGGTCCATCGCCTTGCCGGCCTTCATCATCATCATTTTGCCGCCCTGCATGATAACGCCATCCATGCCGGCGGCGATCGGGCGCGCCGACATGCAGAGCGCGAGCAGCGCTGCCATCATGACTACTAGTAGTCCGCGCCGGCACATAAGTTACCTTCGTCTTGATCGATTTCGCCGGGTTTTCGATGCTTAGAGAGCGCGTTCCATCCTGCGATGCATGATGCCGGCTTCCTCGAACACCTCGCCGACAGGAATGAAGCCCTGCTTCAGGTAGAAGCCCTCGGCGTGCACTTGCGCGTCGAGCACGGCGCGCCGAAAGCCGCGCTGGCGCGCATGTTCGATGAGGAATTCCAGCACGCGCCGTCCGACGCCGATGCCGCGGCGCTCGGCCAGCACCGCCATCCGCCCGATCTTGACGTAATCGCCATGCGCGAGCATCCGGCCGCATCCCACCGGACGTTCCGGATGTGCCGGGCTTGCCGGACTTGCCGGACTTGCCGGACTTGCGCCCTCGAGCGCGAGCGCATGGACGGCGCGCGCGTCATCGGCGTCGAGTTCGATTTCCTCGGGCACGTGTTGCTCTTCGATAAAGACGCGGCGGCGGAGCGCCCACGCCTGTTCCATGCGCGAGCGATCGCCGCCGACCTCGATAACGCTGAGCGCCGCAGGAGCGTCCATCGCATTTCCACTAGCGCGCGTTTGTCGCATCGTCAAACCGTGCCGCGCCGGGTCGAGTCGAATCCGCAAACCGCGCCGCGCGCGTGCGCGTTGAATCCCCTTGAAAGCCGGTAACGCCATTGTGCTACGTTCGCAAGGGGGCAAGCTGCGCCGCTTGAGGCGCCGGGGAGTGACGCGAGCGCGATGGCAAAAGAAGTTGAACGTGCGACCGACGAGCAGATAAGGCAGGCGGCGGAAATGCTGCTCGCGGCGCGCTACCCGATCGCACTGACGGGCGCGGGGATGTCGGTCGAGAGCGGCATCCCGCCGTTTCGCGGGCCGGGTGGTCTATGGACCAAGTACGGCGAGCCGCCGATGAATGGTTACCAGATTTTCCTTGCCGATCCGAAGAAAGGATGGGAGGAACGGATCAAGCGCCAGGATGACGAATTGTTCGCGCCGCTCAAAATCGCCAAGCCCAACCCCGGCCATTACGCGTTCGTCGAACTGGAGCAGATCGGCGTGCTGCGTTTCCTCATCACGCAGAACGTCGACGACCTTCATCGCCAGGCCGGGCACAAGGCGCTGGCCGAGATTCACGGCAACTGGAAACTCATCCGATGCCTTCAGTGCGCGACGCGCTTCCAGGGCAAGGAGATAAGCCTCGAGATCCTGCCGCCGTCCTGTCCGAAGTGCCGCGGCTTGCTGAAGGCCGACACGGTCGCGTTCGGCGAGCCGATTCCGCCCGACGTGCTGCGCGAATGTGCCGAGCACTCGGCGCGCGCCGACCTGGTTCTTCTGGGCGGGACCTCGGCGACGGTTTATCCGGCGGCCGGCTTTGCGATCGAGGTCAAAGAGCGCGGCGGCCGCCTGATTGAAGTGAACCTCTACGAATCGGAGATCACGCAGCTTTGCGATCTGAGCCTGCGTGGCGGGTCGGCCGACGTGCTGCCGCGCCTGACCCGAACGATCGCGGAACTGCGCCGCGCGCGCCTGTCGTAGAAGTGCCGTCGCAGTGAGACTTTCTGCGGCAGGGCACGCCCCTTGCTGTTGAGGCCCGCGTCTCGTGCGCAGCCGCACGAAAACACGGGCGCTCGCGCGAGGTGGACTTGATGGATGCACAGCGGGCGGGCATTGCGGTGCCCGGTTGGCAGGCAGAAGTGGCCGAACTTCAGCCGCTCAACGAGATGTACGACGCGCAGGGCCGGCCGCGGCCGGAATGCGCGCGGGTAATCGCCTACCTGCTTGCGATGGAGTCCCGGCGACTGGCTGAACTCGGAGAGCGCGCCCATCGGATGTTCCAGACGATGGGCGTGACCTTCAATGTCTATGGCGATACTGAGGGCGAAGAGCGCATATTCCCCTTCGATCCGATTCCCCGGATTATCTCGGCCGAGGTTTGGGCGGGTCTCGAAGCCGGCCTGATTCAGCGTGCGCGGGCGCTCAACGCCTTCGTCGGCGACATTTACGGCGACGCGCTGATCGTCAAGGACGGAGTGATTCCCCGCGACCTGCTGGTCGGTTCGCCGCAGTTCCGGCGCGCCGCCACCGGGATCACCTCGCCCTGCGGCGTTTACATCACGGTGGCGGGAATCGACCTGGTGCGCGGCGCCGACGGCCGCTTCCATGTGCTGGAGGACAACGTCCGCACGCCATCGGGAGTGTCCTACGTGATCGAGAACCGGCGGATCATGACGCGCCTGATGCCCGAGTTGATTCGCGGCTTGCGCGTCAGCAGCGTCGAGAACTACCCGGCCTATCTTCTCGCGAGCCTGCGCGAGCTGGCTCCGTGCGGCGTCACGGATCCCACGGTCGCGCTGCTCACGCCGGGCCCGTTCAATTCGGCGTTCTTCGAGCACGTGTTCCTTTCGCAGCAGATGGGGATCGAGTTGGTCGAGGGCCGCGATCTCGTATGCATGGACCACAAGCTGTTCATGAAGACGGTTCACGGGCCGCGGCGAATTGACGTCCTGTACCGGCGGATTGACGACGACTTCCTTGACCCTGTGGTCTTTCGTCCCGATTCGCTGCTCGGCGTCGCGGGTCTGACCGCGGTGCTGCGCGCGGGCAACGCGACGCTGGCCAACGCTATCGGCACCGGGGTCGCCGACGACAAGGGCGTGTTCGCCTACACGCCGGCGATGATCCGCTACTACCTGGACGAGGAACCGCTGCTGCCGATCGTCGAGACTTACCTGTTGCGCGACGCCGACGTCCGGCACAAGGTGCTGCGCGACCTCGACCATTACGTGGTGAAGCCGACCGGAGCCTCGGGCGGTTATGGAGTGGTGATCGGACCCAGCGCGACGGACCAGGAGTTGGCGCAAGCGCGCAAACGTATCGAGGCGGCTCCCGCCGATTTCATCGCGCAGCCGGTCTTTCCGCTCTCGGTGCATCCGACGCTCGTCGGCGGCGCTGCGGCGGGTGGCGAGGCCGCGTTGGCGGCGCGCCATGTCGATCTGCGGCCCTTCGTGCTGCTCGGGGAAAAGCCGCGCGTGCTGGCGGGCGGCCTGACGCGAGTGGCACTGCGCGAAGGCTCGCTCATCGTCAACTCGTCGCAGGGCGGGGGCAGCAAGGATACCTGGGTGCTCGAAGAATAGTGCTGCGGCGCATAGCGGGTTCATTGTTCTGGGCGGCGCGCTACCTCGAACGCGCGCAATGGCGCGCGCGCCTGGTCGACGTCAACTACCATCTGCTGCTCGAAGTCCCGCCGCGCGACCTCGAGCCGTGGGAGCCGCTGGTCCGCATCACCGCCGAGCAGGAACTGTTCGCGGCCAAGCACAGCCATGCCAGCGAAGCTTTCGTGATCGATTTCTTCGTCTTCGACCGGGAGAACCCGTCCTCGATCCGCAGTTGTATCGAGTCGGTGCGCGCAAACCTGAGCCCGCTACGCCATTTGATCTCATCCGAGCTCTGGCTGGCGGTGAATCGGCTCTACCTTGAGGTCCAGGGATGGTCTCCGCAGGCGCTCGCCGCGGCCGGGGTGTCGGCCTTCTTCGCCGAACTGCAGCGCCACTTCTACACCATCGACGGAATCATCGTGAACACGATGCCGCGCGACCTGACCTACGACTTGCTCGCGATCGGCACGATGCTCGAGCGGCCGGACAACGTCTCGCGGCTGCTCGACGTCAAGTATCACTACCTGTTGCCGCGGCTGGAGGACATCGGCGGACCGGCCGACCTGCGTCAGTGGGCGGCGGTGCTGCGCAGCGCCTCGGCGTTCGAGGCCTTTCGCAAGGTCTACGGCCACGCTATTCGGGTGAACCGGGTGGTCGAGATACTGGTCTTCGATCCGGCGTTCCCGCGCTCGATGCGGTTCTCGATCGAGCGGGTCGCCCAGGCGCTGGCGCGGATTTCGTTGCGGGAAGAGGAACCCGTACCTGAAATTCCACCTTGCGCGGAGTTGCTGGCGATGCTGCACGCGGGCTCCGCGGACCAGACCATCGCGGGCGGCCTGCACGAATTTCTGATCGACGTCGAGACGAAGTGTGCACGACTGGCCGACCACGTATTCGACCGCTTTATGTCACTCGAGTAAACTCACGATCGATGCTGCTACGGATAAGCCACAGGACCCGGTTCGCGTATGACCTGCCGGCGCACGATTCGCACAACGAATTGCGGCTGAGGCCGTTGGAAGATGCGGAGCAGCGCTGCCACTCCTTCGAACTCAGTATCGACCAGCCCGCCGCCGTGCTTGCCTACCGCGACTTCTTCGGCAATCACGCGCATTCGGTGTCGGTCAGCGCTCCCCATCGGGAACTGACGATCGTCGCCCGGTCGGTGGTCGAGCGCCCCGAGACGCTCGCGCAGAAGACCTGGCCCGAAATGATGTTCCGCGATTTTCTCGCCGAGGATGAAGCCCACATCAGAGACTATTGCGAGTTTCTGAATCCGAGCCATTACATCCCGTTCAGCAAACGGCTGCAGAGGCTGTTCTGGATGGCGCGGCCGGGCGAGACCGAGGACGTGGCAGCTTACGTGGCGCGGGTCGTGGCCTGGGTGCGTGACCAGTTCGATTACCAGAAGGCCAGGACCAACGTTCACTCCAGCGTCGACGATATCCTGAAGGCCGGCGGCGGCGTATGCCAGGATTTCGCGCATCTGACTATCGGACTGTTGCGCCTGGCGGGTGTGCCCGCCCGCTACGTCTCGGGATATTTGGCTCCGAGGGTTTCGGCCATCGGCGATGCGCCGCTCGGCGAGCAGGCGAGCCATGCCTGGCTCGAAGCATGGATACCGCATGCGGGATGGTGCGGGTTCGATCCGACCAATCGATATCGCACTGATGAGCGCCACGTCAGGGTGGCCGTCGGACGTGACTATGCCGACGTCCCGCCACTGAGAGGGATGTACCGAAGCCTTACGACCAGCCAGGTGATGACGGTCGACCTCAACGTCGAGCACACCGTCGCAACCGGCGTGACGGACGGAACCGCCGCCGATGGAACTGGCGCAGACGGAACTCTCGTTCCGCGAGGCAGCCAGTCGCAGTAGCGAAACGCCGCGCTCGCAGCGCGCGCGTCCCTCTTTTTGTCATCCCGAGCGAGTCTGCGAGTCGAGGGACCCCGGATCTTCTTTAAACTGGGACTCGGGCAATGCTCCCTCGGAAGAATCCGTGCCGACGAGTCGCTGCAGGCGCGCGATCCGTTGGGCCAGTGGTGGATGAGTCGATTCCCGCCGTTGCTGGCTCATGTCGCGCCGATATTGAGCGTTCGCGAATCTCGTTGCTTCCTCTTCGGCCTCCGCCTCGCGCTCATCATCGGATTTGCCAGTCTGCGAGTGGATCCGCGTAAGTTCGCCGATTAATTCCGCATAGCTGCCACCCGCGCTCTTTAGAGGATCAACGAAAAAGAGCGGGGCGGTCGCAAGCGAAGCACGTTTGAGCGGCGTCTCGGTTTCCGCGATCTTGCGCAATGCGCGAATCAGGCCGGTTGGATTGCGAGTGAATTCGACTGCGGCCGCGTCGGCCAGGAACTCGCGCTCGCGCGAGAGCACGAGGGCCATCCCGCGGGTGAGCGTTCCGAAAAGCATTTGCGACAGGGATCCGACGCCGCCGAGCATCGTTGCCGTGACCAGCATCGTGAGCCTCATGTCGTAGCTGCGGATGTGCGCCATTTCGTGGCCGATCACAGCCTGCAATTCCTCGCGATTCATTTGATCGACCAGTCCCCGCGTCACGCAGATCACGGAGTCGTTGAAGTTGCGTCCGACCGCGAACGAATTGGGAGCGGGGTCATCGATCATATACAGACGCGGCTCGGGCAATCGCGCTGCCAGTGCCATTTCGCGTGTCACGTCGATCAGGATTTTGTCGTTCGGTTCATCGCCGGAGACCGGGAACGCACCCACCGATCCCAGCACCATCCCCGGCCCGCCATAATAGGAGCGCATCGATTGCGTGATGCCAAAAATCAGCCCGGCGGCGGTGCACCATGGGAAGTCCATAAGCCGGCCCGCCGCAATGCCCACCATGCCGAACCCGAGGTCGAAGCCGAGGCCCAAGGCCGCAAAGACCAATACCTGTCCTGCGACCAGCAGCGCGGCCCGGCGCCGGTTGGCGCGCTCGAGCGCCCAGAAATTGTTGGATTCCCCCGCCATGCGCGGTTTCAGACGTCGAATTCCGGAGGCTCGGTTTTAGGTGGCGGCTCGACGCCCGGCGGTCCCGGGATTTCCGGCGCGTGGCCCGGCTCGCATCGCAGCAGCACCATCCCGCCCGAACCGTCGAGCTCGGTCGGATGGCTCAGCAGGACGGCGCGAAACTGCGCGCGTATCGCGGGCGGCAGGCGCAGGAATTCCTCGCGCCATGCGATCAGGAACTCGGGCCGCGGTCCACTCCAGATAGACACTACTGGCAGGTTGCGCTCGCTGTAATAGGCGACGTCATAGTTGAGCGCCCCCATGTAGCCGACACTGCGCGTGCCAACGATGTTCATCGCCTCGCGCGCGAAGGGTTTCAACGTGAGCGCGTTGGCCAGCGCCGGCAGCACGAACAGATTCGCCGCAAGCGCGAGACATATCATCCCGCCAGTCACGGCCACGCACAGGCGCTCGGCGCTTGGACGACCGCGTAGCGCAAACATACCGATCGCGATCAGCGCGACTCCCAGTCCCATCCCGATGAATGGATGGGCCGCCGCGGCAAGCTCGAGTTGCGGCACGAAATCGTAGTCGGTGATGACCAGGTTCTTAAGCACCAGCTCCAGCGCATGAGGCGCGAACGCGAGCATCCCCAAACCTAACAGCGCGTCGAGGCCGGCGATGACAAAGACCACCGCGGCCATCTGCGAAAGCCATCGAATCCAGTTCCCCGAAACGTCGAGGACGCGCGCGGCGGCCTCCACGTAAATCGCCAGCAAGGTGGCGAGCGCGGGGTAGAGCGCGAGCAGGTAAACGCCGCGCTTGCTTTGCGGCAAATTGTAGAAAAGCAGAACGACGATGAACCACACCATCAGGTAGGACAAACGCGGGTCCATGTCGCGCGGGCGGCGCGCAGCCTGCACGAAGACGATCAGCAGCAGCGGCGTCCACGGAAGGAAGCCCGCTATGAGCGCCCCCTCCATGTAGTAAAAGGGATGGGCGTGGCCCTCACGGAAAGCGCTGTCGCGCACGAAGCGGAAGAGGTTTTCGGCCAGGACCTGCTTGTGCACGAAAGGCATTCCGCCCTCCAACGCCGCCGCCAGATACCATCCCCCGGCCAGTAGCACGACCAGCGCCGCACCGCGCAGCAGGCAGAGCTCGCGCAACAGTTTCCATCGGCCTTCGACCGCGATCCACACGAGCGCTACCAGCCCCGGCAGGATTAGCCCCACCGGTCCCTTGCTCAGCACCGCCATCGCGATCGCGAAGTACAACGTCATCCGCCGTGCCGTCAGTCCTTCCGCGATCAGAATGAACTCGAAGAACGCGATCTCGAGGAAGAACGTGAGCGTCATGTCGACACGCGCGCCGCTTCCGGCCTGCAGATACTGCACGGTGGTGCCGAGGATGAGCGCCGTGAGGAAGCCGACGCGGTCGTCGAAGAGCCGGCGCACGTACATGTACGCGGTCAGCATCCCGCCGATCGCGAACAGCCCCGAGGGCATCCGCACCGTCCACTCGCTGACGCCTCCGGCCATCATCGAGATGATTGCCGCCAGCCAATGCATCAGGAGCGGCTTCGAGGGGACCTCGATTCCCGCGCGCAGTGGCAGGATGAACCCCCCGCCGTGCAGCATGTTGAAAACGGTGACCGCCTCGCGCGGCTCGCCCTTGGTGTAGAACGGATAACCGCCGAGGTTGACCAGGAAGAGCGCGATGCCTACCAGGGTGAGGACGAGAATCGCCAGCGGCGGCTCAGCGAGATCGCTGAACCAGGCCAAGCCGCGCGCGCCGTCGCCGCCGCCTGGCGACGCCGACGGCGCGCGGGGCTCAAGCGACAACGGAGATTGGGTAGCGCCTGACGCCGCATCATCCATCGCATCGAGGATACCGATTCACGCGAGCGGAAGCATCGTGCGCGCCGGCGAGGGGTGTTGCGGAGGCGGGCGGATGCGCTGCGCACGATCCCGCCGCGCGACGGGTCCACCAAGGCGGCGCCTAGTATTTCTTTTCGACTTTCACCCGCGCGCCGTCGTCGTAGCAGTAGAGCGCGGCGCTTTCCTCGTCGCGGGTGCGCTTGTGCGAGCCGTCGCAAAACGGCTTGTTCTTGGAGAGGCCGCAGGCGCAGATGTACACCGGCAGTTCGGTGCCCTCGGCGATTTCGTAGGGAGTGTTGCGCTCGTGTTCGACCAATCTGGCCATCGCGATCTCCTGTCGGTTTTGCCCGGCGCCGCAGTGCCAATCCGCGCCGTGATTTCCAAGTCACTGAAATTCTGAGCAACTCGCTTCTGAGCAACTAAAGACCAGCCCGAATTGTTAGTCAAACCGCCGCGCGAGCGACGGTCGATCGGGGCGACCTGGATTTCCAATTCACAGCGATCAATTCATAGCGATCAATTCATAGCGATCAGTTCATAGCGATCAGTTCATAGGTTGATGGATCGCTTCCGCCGCCTCAGCCGGACTTGCCGGCCCGTGGCGTACGCCCTCGGCGCCGAGCACCAGCAACAGCACGCCAGAGATCGATACGAGGATCCCTATAAGATCGCGCCGGGTCGCGCGTTCGCCCAGGAAGACGATCGCGCACAGAATCGACAGCAGCGGGATGCCTGGAATGACCAGCGCGGTCGTCCATGCCAGCGACAACCGGCTAATTGCCGCATACCAGGCCAGCGAAGCGAGGAAATAGCACACCGTCCCGGTCGCGACGATCGTTCCGAGCACCATCGGGTTCGCGAGTTGCGTCACCGCATGCGGATCGACCACGGCCAGGGTCAGCGTCAGCACGATGGCGGCGTAGCCGTAACGCGCGGCCGTCATGCATAGCGGCGACACCGGGGGCATCACCGGCAGCGACAGTACGTGCGAGGTCTGCCAGAACAGCGGCGTGCCCGCAACCAGCATTGCCGCCCACGCCGGCGAATAGGCACCGCTCGACGCGCCGATCGCCGAGACGATGCCAGTGATTATGATTGCGGTCGCGGCCAGTTGACGCAGCGTGGGACGCTCTCCGAGGAACAGTGTCGCCAGCATCAGCGAGTAGACTGGCTCGCTCTGGAGCAACAGGGTCCCGGCCACCGCGTCGATATGGCGCAGGCCAAAGACCAGGGTGAGTGTCGTCACGACCGTCCCGATGATCGAAAGCGTCAGCAGCCGTATCCGGTAGCGCCGGTCGACCAGCAGGCTCAGTTCGCCGCGCACATAAACCACCGGCAGGACGCATAACGTCGCCACCACCGCGCATCCCGCCGCAAAAAGCATCGGATCCAGCCGCGTGGCGCCGAAGCGCATCAGGGCCGGTTGGGTGGCGGCCGTCACCGTGCACAGCGCCGCCATCATGATCCCGGCGGTGCGGTTGCTCAGGCGCGCGATGGAAGGTGTCGAAGCGATGGCCGTGTGCGCGTTCCGTCCGTATCTGCGAGGCGTATGCGCCGCCTAAGCGCCGCGGCGCAATGGCGAAAAGGCCTGGCGCGCGCGCTCAGCCACGTGCGAAGAAGACGGCGATGACCAACGCCGCGATCAGCAGCCGATAAACCGCGAACACGACGTAATCGCGCGTTCGCACGTACCGAATCAGGAACGCGATTGCGACCAAGCCGAAGACGGCAGCCGAGATGAAACCCAGGCCGACCGACCAGTCGAGCCCTTCGTGGATGAGCTTGCGCGCTTCGACCAATCCAGCGCCGGCGATTATCGGCGTCGCCATCAGAAAAGAGAAATTGGCCGAGTCACCGCGCTCGACTCCGACCGCTCGCGCCATCGTGATCGTGGCTCCCGAGCGCGATACGCCCGGAATGATCGCCAGCGCCTGGCTGAATCCGATCACCAGCGCGTCCCAATAAGTCATTTCGCCGATCGTTCGCTTTTGCGGTGAGAGCTTATCGAACAGCCACAGCATGACCGCCAGGACCGCCATCGCAATCGCAATTAGCAGCGGAGAGCGGAAAGTCGTCTCGGCCTGCTTCTCGAAGGCGAGACCGATTATCGCTCCCGGAACCGAGGCGACGATCAGAAGTTGCAGCAAGCGACGCTCCGCGGATTGTCCGCCGACAACGGACCGCGCCATCGCGATCCACTCATCGCGGTAGTAAATGAGCAGGGCCAAGAGCGTCCCCAGATGCAGGGCGACATCGAAGGCGAGGCCCGGATCCTGCCATTTGAGCAGCCATGGGACGAGAATCAGATGGGCGGAACTGGAGATTGGAAGGAACTCGGCCAACCCTTGCACGGCGCCCAGGACGATCGCTTGAAAGTATGAAATCATTATTTTTCAGCTACTTAGCTCACCATGAGCGGGCTTGGCATCAATACTTCTCGTTTGAGCCTGAAGTGGTGGTAAAGGGCGTGACATACTTGGCAAGGACCCAAAACCTGCATAGGATGATGCGGTGGCTTCAGGAAGTAAATCAGGAGCGACGGCATCGATGCTTCGTAGCGGCCTCAAGCGCAATGTTGTCCCCTTGCGCGAGACCAGTATCGTGTTGGACGGCGAAGTCGTAGCGGGGGACGAAGGTCTTCCGCATCTTGACACACCTCGCCGATTCCCGATTGTCTCCAGTCTCCCTCGCATGCCGCTGATGATTCCCGATGAAATCCTGGACTATTACGGCTGGGTTTTCTGTCAAGGTGGCTTTCTCAATCTTCAGATGACCTTCGAGCAGTTTCTCACCGTCGTGGCCGCTGTCAGCCCTACCGGGCTGTGTCCGGAATACGACGAGGGCATCAGGATCCAGACCAGCGACTGAGCGCTCGACGCCCGTCTCTCCAAAGCTTTTTACGGTTGAGTACATCACGAGGCAGCGTCGCGGACGACGGTCCTAATCGGCCGAGCCGGCCCTGTCAGGGGTCCTTTTGAGTAGGTTGCTGGCGACCCAGATGCTCTGGAACGGGGTGACGTCAGTGGGCGATTTGAGGCTGTTGTCCTTGGCGATCTGCTGCCAGTTGCCCTCGCTGCCGGTCACGCGTTTGGCCAGTCCCTTGAGGTCTTCGTTGGGCAGCAGAGTGAAATTGACTCCGCCAGATGCGGGAGTGCTGGAAGGGGGAGGATACTTGGCCGCTAACTCGTCGATCTCGCCGAAAAGCGCGAAGCGCTTGCTCGCCTTGTAATCGGCGATCTGGTTGTCGGGAATGCCCTCGGTATGGACGTTGATCACGACTTTGCTCTTCTGGCTGCCTTCGGGAGTGACCTGGATTTCGTAGCGGTAGCGCGGCTGCACTCCGGCCAGGTTCTCCATGAAACCGACTTTGGTGTCGGCGTTGCGCCACAGCGTCTCGAGCGAGTTGTCGGGTCCGACCTCGTAGAGGATGCCGTCGCCGCGCAGCGCGTCCTGGGTCAGGAGATAGGTATCGTGCGCGGGGAAATTGACCTCATGCTCCTCGCCAAGCGCGGCATCGGCGGTGTTCCAATGCTCGCTTTCGCCCCATAGCCCGACGTAACATCCTGCGAGCAGGGACATCACGCCGACGAATATCCAGAGCGCCCACTTTGCAGCAGCCCAGCGATTCGTAGTCGCGTTCGTAGTCATGGCAAGAGCCTGACATGCGCGGCGAGCGCCGCGGCGTTCAGACAACCCAACAGACAACCACGAGCCTTGGCCGCGCGCAAGACGAAACGCGCATGTGGCCGCGATGTTTCATCGGTTCATATGCGACGCGATCTTATGTTACAAAAATGTAGCGGATGCGCCGTGAGTCCTCGAAGCTCTTTTACCGCACCGCCCCTCAACGCTAAGATTCACGCCCCATGACGGAATCCATAACCAGAGAAATGCCGCGCCACGTCGTCGCGGTAGTTGGCGCCGCTACCGCAGGCGCTGAAATCGCCCACATCCTGGCCAAGCGCGGCGCGCAGGTAATCGTTATCGAGCAGAACCCTCGTCCCTACGGCAAGATCGAGGACGGGCTGCCGCGATGGCACGTCAAGCAACGCCGGGACGAGTATGAGGAAATTAACCGGCGCCTCGACCATCCCAATATCGAGTTCGTTCCGCTGACCCGGATGGGCGCCGACATCAACTACGACGATCTGCGCCAGCACTGGGGTCTCAGCGCGGTAGTGCTGGCGCACGGCGCATGGCGCGACCGTCCGCTCGCGGTCGAGGGTGCCGACCAGTTTATCGATCGCGACCTGGTATATCAGAACCGGCTCATCTACTGGTTCAACCACTACCCCGAGAAGGCCTACGACGGGCCGCGCTACGACCTTCCGTCCGGTACGATCGTGATCGGTGGCGGCCTCGCCTCGATCGACGTGGTCAAGGTGCTGCAGATCGAAACCGCGCTCAAGGCGTTGCGTGCCCGCGGGATCGAGGAGGAAATGCTGCGGCTGGAACGCGAGGGCCTCGACCCGGTGCTCGCTGCGCGCGGCCTCAAATATGCCGACCTTGGCGTCGCGCCATGCAAACTCTACTACCGCCGGCGCGTTCTCGACATGCCGCTCTCCGACATCGCGCCCGACGCGCCGCCCAAGCGGGCGGAGGCGATGCGCGCGGCGCGCGCCAAAATTCTGGACAAGGCGCAGCGCAAGTACCTCTTCGAGTTCGAGCCGCTGCGCGTGCCGACCGGGCTCATTGTCGAAAGCTCTACTGAGGATGGCCGGGAAAATTCTAGAATGGTCGGCGTACAGATGAGCCGTACCGAAGTCGCCGACGGTCAGGTGCGAACGCTCCCCGACTCGGCCTCGCCCGTGCGCGCGCCTCTCACGATTAGCTCCATCGGCAGCATCCCCGAGCAAATCCCCGGCATCCCGGCCAAGGGCGAAGTCTATGCCTATATAGACGCCACGGTCGGCCTGCTCGACGACGGGCCGACGGCAGTGTATGCGGCGGGCAACGTGCTGACCGGCAAGGGCAATATCAAGGACTCGCTCGAGAGCGGCACCTTCGTCGGCATCCACGTTGCCGAGAGCTACCTGGGACTCAACGGCGAGGATGTTCCGCTAGCCGAGGGCGCGCGTAAGGAGGCCGAACGGCAAGGCGAGCGGATAGCAGACGCGATGAAAGCGCGGCCTGGGCTCGGACCGGAGCAGGTGGCCGAGGCGATGCGCCGGGTGCGCGAGCGCCAACGCGCGGTCGGTTACGAGGGCAACTATCGGGCGTGGATCGCGCGCGTCACGCCCGTGGATTTGCATTAATCCAGAAACCAGGTACGGCGGCAAAATGCGGAAAAATGATGGACGCGCTTAAGCAGACCGATCCTGAAATTTACGATCTGATCCGCGCGGAGGAGCGCTACGAGATCGATTCCGTGCGCCTCATCCCCTCGGAAAACTACGTCTCGCGCGCGGTGCTCGAGGCGACCGGCTCGATCCTCACCAACAAGTACTCCGAAGGCTACTCGGGGCGGCGCTATTACGAGGGCCAGCGCTATATCGATCAGATCGAAAACGTCGTTGCCGACCGCGCCCGCGCGTTGTTCGGCGCCGAGCACGCCAACGTCCAGCCCTACTCGGGCTCGCCCGCCAACCTCGCGGTTTATCTCGCGCTGCTCAAGCCGGGTGACACGCTGATGGGCCTCGCGCTGCCGCACGGCGGCCATCTGACCCACGGATGGACGGTCAGCGCGACCGGAATTTTCTGGCGCGCGGTGCACTACCAGGTGGATCGCGAGAGCCAGCGTATCGACTACGACGCGGTGCGCGATCTGGCGAAGAAGGAGCGGCCAAAAATTATTGTCACCGGCGCGACCGCCTATCCGCGCCAGTTCGACTTCAAGATTTTCGGTGACATCGCCAAGGAGGTCGGCGCGTTCATGCTTGCCGACATCTCGCATATCGCGGGACTGATCGTCGCCGGCGCGCATCCCGACGCGGTGCCTTACGCCGACGTCGTCACCACCACCACGCACAAGACGTTGCGCGGCCCGCGCGGCGCGATGATCCTCTGCCGCAACGAAGTCGCCGAGAAAATCGACAAGGCGGTATTCCCTGGCCTGCAAGGCGGACCGCACAATCACACTACCGCGGCGATCGGCGTGGCGCTCAAGGAGGCGGCGACGCCCGCCTTTAAGGAATACGGCCATCAGATCGTGCGCAACGCCAAGGCGATGGCCGACGAGTTGCTCGCGCACGGCTTCAACCTGGTCTCGGGCGGCACCGACAATCATCTCATACTGATCGACCTCACCAACAAAAAAGTGATCGGCAAGAAGGGGGCACAGGCGCTCGACCGCGCGGGAATCGTCTGCAACTACAACACCGTGCCGTATGATCCGCGCAAACCCTTCAGCCCCAGCGGGTTGCGGCTGGGCACGCCGGCGGTGACCTCGCGCGGGATGGGCGAGGTCGAGATGCGCCAGATCGCGCGATGGATTGATCAGGCGGTCGCGCACGCCGACGACGAAGCGGCGCTCGCGCGAATCAACGGCGAGGTCACCGAGATGTGCCGCCGCTTCCCCGCCCCGGGCATCACGACGTGACTCATCGTGGCAGCATAACCGGTCGCCGCATGACGACCATGCGCATCGCTACTACGCTGCTCGGCGCGTTGCTTCTTGACTGGCCGGCGGCGAGCGGCGGAGCCACGCAACTGTTTGCGTATCCCAACAAGGGCCAGAGCGACGCGCAGGAGCACAAGGATCAGGTGGATTGCGGCGGGTGGGCTGCACGACAAAGCGGATCTGCGGCGGGCGAGCCCGAAGCCACCGCGTCTCCCCACGCTGAGCGCGGAGCGGGCGGTGGCGTCGCGCAGGGGATGTTGCGCGGGCGGATGATCGGTGGAGCGGCGGGTAACTCGAGTGCGGGAGCGATGGGCGGCGGGATGGCTGCGATCCTGCGGCGCCGCATGATGGAAAAGAAGCAGGAACAGGCGGCGGGGCAGGGGCAGGCGGGCGAAAAGAGCGCCTTCGATCGCGCATTCAAAGCTTGTATGGAAGGCCGCGGTTACACAGTGGAGTAGGAGCGGCGTAGCGACGGCATGGCGACAATCAAAATCGAACGCATGTTGAATCTCGGCGCCGCGTACACGCCCGAGATGGGCGCGGGCGGCAAACCCGAACCGACTTGGGCGACGCTCGGCGAGCAGGTGCGTGAGGCGCAAACGCTCGGCTACGACACGGTCGTCGCGGTCGAGGTGCAACACGACCCGTACCTGATGCTCGCGGTCGCCGCGCAGGAACCCTCGACGATCGAACTCGCGACTGGCATCGCGCTCGCGTTCACCAAGAGCCCGGTCGCAACCGCGTATACCGCGTGGGACCTCCAGCGGATGAGCGATGGGCGGCTCGTGCTCGGACTGGGCTCGCAGGTGAAGGGCCACATCACGCGGCGCTTCGGGATGCCGTTTACCAAGCCGGCGCAACGGATGAGGGACTACGTCGGCGCGATGCGCGCGTGCTGGAAGACTTGGCAGACCGGGCAGACCGGCGCGCCGCTCGATTTTCAAAGCGAGCATTACAATCTCTCGCTGATGACGCCCAACTTCGCGCCGCCACCGCTCAAGCATCCGCACATCCCGGTCCTGATCGCCGCGGTGCAGGAGCACATGCTGCAAGTTGCGGGCGAAGTGTGCGACGGCGTCCGCCTGCACGGCATCTGCACGCGCCGCTACCTCGACGAGATCGCGTTTCCCAACCTGCGCAAGGGCTTCGCCAAGTCCGGACGGTCGGCGGCCGATTGGGAGAGCTTCCAGATTTCAGGCGGCGGCTTTCTGTGCGTCGCGCCCGACACGGATTCGCTGGCGCGCGCTGTCGAGAAGATGAAAGAGACGATCGCGTTTTACGGCTCGACGCGATCGTACCGCGCGAGCTTCGAGCTCGATGGATGGGCTGACCGGGCCGAGCAGCTTCATCGGCTGTCGGTCCAACAGAAGTGGGGCGAGATGACGAAGCTGGTGACCGAAGAGATGGTGCACGCGTTCGCCGCGGTCGGCACCTACAATGATATCGCGGCGGTGATGAAGAAACGCTTCGCCGGCGTCAACCGGATCGAATTCGAAATCCCGATCCGGGGCGAGCGCGGCGTGGTGCGCGATATGATCCAAGACCTGCGCCGCCCCTAAGTTGGCGTTTCGCGCGCGGCGCGGCTTCGTGAAATAATCTTTGCGTGGGCAGCAGACAGATAACCGTTGACGCAGTGCTCGAGGCGCTGGGCCGAGTGAACTATCCCGGCTACTCGACCGACGTCGTTTCGCTCGGAAATCGAGGCCATCGAGCCCCTCGAGACCGCCGGCGGCTTCGCGGTGATCGTGCGCCAGGCGAGCGAGAACGAGCGCGTGATGCACGATCTCGCCGGCGCAATCAGCACCACGCTCAAGCGCGACCTCGGAGTGGTGCGGGTCGAACTCAAGCTGCGCAAGCTCGAGGCCGAGCTGGGCGAAAAGACCGGACGGGTGCGCTTGGAAGGCACGCGCTACGTGGTCGCGGTGCTGAGCGGCAAGGGCGGCGTCGGCAAGTCGACGGTCGCGGTGAACCTCGCGATGGCGCTCAAGCAGCTCGGGATGACGGTCGGGCTGATGGACGCCGATGTTTACGGGCCGTCGGTGCCGATGATGTTCGGGGTGGATGAGGAGCGGCCGCGCGCGGCCGGTGGGCAGAATTTCTACCCGGTCGAGCGCTACGGCGTGAAGCTCATCTCGATGGGCTTTTTCCTGACCGACAAGTCACCGGTCATCTGGCGCGGCCCGATGGTAATGGGCGCGGTGCGCCAGTTCCTCAAGGACACGCTGTGGGGCACGCAGGATTTTCTGATTGTCGATCTGCCGCCGGGCACGGGCGACGCGCAGCTTACGCTGGCTCAGCAGGTCGCGCTCGACGGCGCGGTGATCGTCACCACGCCGCAGGACGTGGCACTGCTCGACGCGACGCGGGCGGCGCGGATGCTCCATCAGTTGCACTGTCCGGTTATCGGCGTGGTCGAGAATATGAGCTACTTCGTGTGTCCCGATTGTGGCGAGCGCGACGAGTTGTTCGGCGCGGGCGGCGGGGCGAAGCTCGCGATGGAAGAGGGCACGCGGGTGCTGGCGCAGATTCCGATCTATCTCGAGGTGCGCGAGGCGGGCGACGCGGGGATGCCGATCGTGCTGAAGGACCCGGAGCATCCCGTAAGCCGCGCCTTTATGGACCTCGCGCGCGGAGTGCTGGCGGCGATGCCCAAAGATTAGACGTGAATTTAGCGCCTTAAACCGTTGGAGATGGGCCAGTATCATCCACTGGGTCACGGTGACTGATTCTAGTGCTCCGACGCTGTGGGTAACCGCGTCCGGGGCAATTTACTTTGCTGCCGCGCTCCTATAAAAAACAGAGCATTATCAGTTTCACTTATCTTTCAGGGGCGGGCTCGCACGGACGCACCTGAGCCCTATTTGTGGACGACGGGCGGTGAATTGAGAAGAGGGGACATGGCGAAGATTCGAGTAGCAATCGTCGGAGTGGGGAACTGCGCATCCTCCCTCCTGCAGGGCATCGAGTTCTACCAGCATGCCCCGGCCCAGGCGCAGCGCAGTCCGATCGGCCTGATGCATTACGACCTCGCCGGCTACAAGCCGGGCGATATCGAAGTCGCCTGCGCGTTCGATATCGATTCGCGCAAGGTTGGGCGCCCGCTCGAGGACGCCTGCTTCGCGATGCCCAACAATACCATCACCGTTTGGCGCGACCTGCCAAAGTATGGGGTCACCGTCGACATGGGCGAGATTCATGACGGCGTCGCCGAGCACATGTCGCAGTATCCGCCCGAGTCCAGCTTCTTGCCGGCGAACGAAAAGCCGGTCGACATCGAGCGGCGCCTGCGCGAGAGCGGCGCCGAGGTGATGCTGTGTTATCTGCCGGTGGGCAGCCAGAAGGCGGTCGAGCGTTACGCGCGAGCCTGCCTCGCGACGGGCGTCAGCCTGCTCAACTGCATGCCGGTGTTTATCGTGTCGAACGAGAAATGGGCAGCCGAGTTCAGCGAGCGCAAGATTCCGGTGGTCGGTGACGATGTGAAATCGCAGCTCGGCTCGACCATCCTGCATCGCACCATCATGAAGCTGTTCGCCGATCGCGGGATCAAGGTCCGCCACACCTACCAGCTCAACACCGGTGGCAACACCGACTTCCTCAACATGCTCGATCGCTCGCGCCTGGGCTCCAAGCGCAAGTCCAAGACCGAGGCCGTGCAGAGCGTGATGCCCGAGCGGATGCCCGACGGCGACGTGCATATCGGGCCGTCGGACTACGTCGCCTGGCAGCGCGACAACAAGGTCTGCTTCCTGCGGATCGAGGGCGAGGGCTTCGCTGGAATTCCGATCGAGTTGGAGCTCAGGATGTCGGTGCAGGACTCGCCGAATTCGGGCGGCGTGGTAATTGACGCGATTCGATGCCTGCGTCTCGCGCGGGACCGCAGGATCGGCGGCCCGCTCTATTCGATCGCGGCTTACACTATGAAGCATCCGCCACGCCAAATCGCCGACGATATCGCCCGCGAACGGGTCGAGAAGTTCATCAGCGGCGAGATCGAACGCTAACCGCGCGCGTCCGGCTCGGCGCTATGCCCGCGAGGGCGCTTTCTCCCCTCCCGCCGACGCCGTAGTATTGGCGTCACGATGGGCGTGCTAAAGGACAAGACGATCGTGGTCGGCGTATGCGGCGGAATCGCCGCGTACAAAGCCGCCGAGCTGGTGCGATTGCTGACCGCGCAGCAGGCGCGGGTGCGTGTGATGATGTCGCGCAACGCGGCCGAGTTCATCACGCCGCTGACGCTGCAGACGCTGAGCGCCAATCCGGTCGCGACCGACACCTTCAACCTGACCGAGGAATCCGAGATCGGCCATATCCGGCTCGCCGACACCGCCGACGCGATCGTGATCGCGCCCGCCAGCGCCGACGTGATCGCGAAGGCCGCGGTCGGTATCGCCGACGACATCGTGACGACGGTGCTGCTCGCGGCGCAGTGTCCGGTGGCCTTTGCGCCGGCGATGAACGTGCACATGTATGCGCATCCGACCGTGGTCGAGAACCTCGCGCGGCTGAAAGCGCGCGGCGTTACGGTTATCGATCCCGCCTCCGGCGATCTCGCTTGCGGCTACCAGGGCAAGGGACGCCTGCCGGATCCTGCGGCGATCGTCGAGGAGGTCGAGCGGATGCTCTCGCCGCACGACCTCGCCGCCGAGCGCATCCTGGTGACCGCCGGACCGACGCAGGAGATGATCGATCCGGTGCGCTTCGTCTCCAATCGATCGACGGGCAAGATGGGCTTCGCGATCGCGCGCGCGGCGTGGCGCCGCGGCGCACGTGTCAGGCTGATTGCCGGGCCGTCGCCGCTCGGCACGCCCTACGGATCCGAGCGAATAGATACCATCAGCGCGACCGAGATGCTGAACGCGACCGCGCGCAACTTTCCGTGGAGCACCGCATTGGTGATGGCGGCGGCGGTGGCGGATTTTCGTCCGACGCATCAGGCGCCGCACAAAATCAAGAAAAACGCGCGCGGGATGACACTCGAGTTGGAGGGAATCGCGGACGAGATGCCGCGCCTTAGTGCGCGCAAGGGCTCGCGTATCGTGATCGGCTTCGCCGCCGAAACCCAGGGGCTGGAGGAAAACGCCGCCGACAAGTTACGGCGCAAGCGCCTCGATTTTATCGTGGCCAACGACGTCTCGCGGAGCGACGCCGGTTTCGCCGTCGATACCAACGTCGTGACCATCATCGGTGACGACGGCCGCGCGATCGAGCATCCCAAGCTCAGCAAGGACGAAGTTGCCGACGTGATCCTCGACCGGCTACTCGCGTTACGCACGGCGAAATCCGGCCGCCGCACTTTGCGCGCCGTCCGCTAGCCCGCTTAGATTTGGGCTATCGAGCAGAAAGAGAAAGCGGAAAATGCCGCACCGCTTTTTCAGCGTCATATTCGTGGGATTCCAGTCCCACTGGTTCGAGCCGATTTTAATAACCCCTGATTCGGATCCCGTCAATCGACGACTCTGAGAGCACGGCACGCATGCAAACCGAAGCTGACTTATCGGAATCCACGGTCAGACTGGCTGCATTTCCCAATCTTATGAAGTTCATCGGGAATAGTCAGATATCTTCAGAGCATCCGGTATGGGGACTGGAGGATGGGCTCTTAAAAGCACTGGATTTCTTTTTCTCGCTCCGGGAACTGCCTGGCATAGAGGCGCAGAAGAAGAAGTTTTTATGCCGGGATCGAGGAGATGGCCGTACCAATAACCCAGAGACTCAGAATGCCAGCTTTTGGGCCGAGATTCGTGCAACCCATTTGCTCAACACAGGCTTGGGGGCAGAAATTCTTGGCTTCGAACAGCCTTCGCCGCGCGGCCCACGCAAGAAATGTGACATCGTCGCGATGTTTGAAGATAGTAGGTGCTTTTTCGAGGTCAAAAGGAAATCCGCGGACGTGCGGCAGAAAATACCAGTGCTCCTTGAGATCGAACTAGCTGCGCTTGGAAAAGAAATTGGTTTTGCGCTTACCCCCCAGCTTCGGCAGCGCGACTACAATTGCGACGGGTTGCCAGCTTTAGTAAATAGCATTAAGCAGTATGTCGCCGCGGCACCGCGCGACCATCGAGATATACTTCTTCCCTTTAGCAGCGATATCATTGAGGTATTTTTTCGCGATGACGGCAATCCTGAGATATGGTGTGAGTATCTTCAGCCCGACGCACCCGAAGATATAGAGAAGTACATCCTCGGACCCCGCGACGGAAAGCCTGAGCTGGACAAGAGCGTTAAATTACTAGCTCCGATGGTCGAGCAGTGCCGCCTGAAGGGCGCGGACTACTTGGCGACCCAAATTGGGTTTATGTCGCCGAGGGAGATCGCCCAAGCCTCTTTTCCTGAAATCACGCAGCTAAATGAGAGAGAATGGGCAACAAAAGATCGGAGGCTTTCTAGCCTCAGTGGCGTCCTGCTATTCGGAACAAACATGGACTGGTGCCTTGTCCGCAACACGCTGCGAGCAGCGCCGTAGATGCCGGAGCTTTCCTCTCGAATAGGCCGAATCCCGTTCGCATGATCGGCGCGGGCGTTTCCTCGTCCAAATTCTCCACGCGCGTCCGCTCAGCTTAGAAGGTCGATTTCGAAATGGACTAATCGCGCCGTACCGACAGGCTGATAAGCGCGGCCCTCGCCTCTATGGAATCGCACGAGACCTGCTTGCGTCAGCTCGTGTAAGGACGAGGTCGCCGACGTGATCCTCGACCGGCTCCTCGCGCTCCACGGTGAAATCCGGTCGCCGCACGCTGCGCGCCGTCCGCTAACCGCTTTCGCCTCGCCGCTGTCGAGGGCGACTTCGGCCGCGGTGCCTGGCCTCTCCAGATGAAACTTCTGCCACGGCCGAACGTCTTTGCATCAGGCGTGGAATGATCAGAGCGTGACCCTTGGTCCTGCTTCGGATGGGCAGGCAGACGGGCCGTTTGTTCATAGCTCCACCGAAATTAAGAAAAGAGAGGTAAAGGTCCGTGCCGGAGGAACCAACTGGCGCTGGAAATCAAAGGGAAACAACCCAGGAGCGCCTTGAAGCGCGTCTTAACCGTCTCGAGCTGGAGGTACTGAAAGAAAATCGTTGGTGGCGAGGCGGCCTGATTGCCGCGCTTGTTTTGTTGGCGCTAGCGATTCTCGTGGCCGGGCATCACCATCGGCGAGAACGAATGTTCATGGCCGGGACGGGTATGTCCGGATGGGCAGGCCCCGAGGGAATGCCCGGCTACGGCCCATATCCTCCACCGCCGCACCCGGGTTTCGGTTGGGGCGGACCGTGCGGTCCCGCATATGGATATGGTTGGGGCCCGGGACCGTGGGGCGGCCAGCCCAGACATTGGGGAGCGCCCGGCCCTCAAGCACCTGAAGGTCCCCCTCCGCCTAATCGGTAGACCTGGGCGCTTCGACCTCGGACCTCCACAGGGCAATAGAAAAAACGCGGGACGGGCCGCCGCGGCGATTGTGCTGCGGCGGGCGTCCCGCGTGAGACTTGTTGCGGACACCGGCTCAGAGCTTCGGGCCGATCTCCTTGCCGAACACTCGAATCGCCTCTTTAGTCCGTTCGTGCGAGGGGCCGCCCGGATGGCGCATGCGCAGGACCAGGTAGTCGGGCTGCACTTCCTTCTGCCACATCTGCAGTTGCGCGAGACAATCCTTGGGCGATCCGACGATCAGCCGGTTGGGCGAGGCGACGTCGAAAGTCCAGTCGTTTTCCGACTTGACCTTGTCGATCACCTCATCCGGTGCGTAGCCGTTGTTGCGGTAATAGAACTTGTGCGTGTACATCAGCGGTTCGCTCTCGCGCCGCGCCGAATCCATCGAGTCCGACACCAACATGTCGCGCATCAGCACCAGGTAGGGCTTCTTGCCGTGTTTTTTGCACTCGGAGCGGTAGAGGTCGGCGAAGCGTTTGATCACCTTCACATGCTCGAGCGGCGAGGTTATCCATGCGTCCGAGATCCGCGCCACGCGTTTGATCCCGACGTCACTCCACGCCGCCATCCAGATTGGCGGGCGCGGCTTCTGGAATGGCTTGGGCGTGATCATCACGTTGTCGAGGTTGTAGAACTTGCCGTGATAGGAGAAACGCTCCTCTTCCCAGCATTTCTTGATCACCTCGACGCCTTCCTCGCTGCGTCCGGCGCGCTCCTTGATCGAAAGACCGAAAGCCGAGAAGTCGCGCTCCTGGTAGCCCACCCCGACACTCAGGATCATGCGGCCGCCGGTTATCTGATCGACGATCGCGGCGTCTTCGGCCGCGTGCACCCCATGCCATAGCGGGATCAGTGTGACGCAGGTTCCCACTTTGATCTTCTTGGTGCATACCCCGACCATCCCGGCCATCAGGATGACGTTGGGGATGTAGCAGTCTTCCTGCTGATGGTGTTCGCTGAACAGACAGCTATCGAAACCGCTCTCTTCCGCAACCTGGGCCTCGACGATCGCCTCGCGCAGCACGCCGCCGATATTGGCCCCGTGCGGCGGGTCCTGAGTACACGGAAAATAACCGACCTTCATGTGCTTGTCCTCCCCGAAGTTGAGTTACGATTCGACTACCTTCGCCAGTCCGCGACAAATGTCAAACGTGCGCGCTGGCAGAGCGTCTCGCTCGGACGTGGGCGCTACTTGTTCTCCGAATGCAGCACGCCCTGGCTCCGCAGTTCGGCGATCTTGGCGTCGCTCATGCCGAGTTGATCGCGCAGGATATCGGCCCCGTGCTCGCCCAAAAGCGGCGCCCTGATTTCCAGCGGCTTGGGGAAGGCCGAAAACTTGAGCGGAAAGCCGGGAATCATCACCTCGCCCAGGATCGGGTCGGGCACGGTGCGAATCATGTTGCGGGCCTTGAAGTGCGGATGACTCACCGTGTCGACGACCGACATCACCGGTGCCGCGGCGACGCGATGCTCTTCGAGAATCTTCAGCACCGCCTCGGTGGAGGGCTGCGCTTGCATCCACGCCTCGACGATCGCGGCCAGCTCGTAACGGTTCTTCGCGCGATCGCGCATCGTGGCGAAGCGCGGGTCTTCGATCAGCTCCGGACGGGCCATCGCACGCGCCATCGACGGCCATTGCCGGTCGAGCACCAGGACCACGATGTAGCCCTCCGGTCCCTTGAACGAACCGCACGGACTTACCAGCTCATGCTGCGAGCCCATCCGCTTCGGCACGTACTCGCCCTTGGTTGTGGCCCACACCTGAATGTTCACTTCGTGCATGTGATAGAGGCTGTCGACCATCGCGATGTCGATGTACTGCCCGACTCCGGTGCGCTCGCGATGGAAGAGCGCGAACCCGATTGCCGAGAAGGCGTGAACGCCGCTTGACTGATCGCCGATGCCCATCCCGACGAACATCGGCGGCCCGTTCGGATCGCCCGTCATGTGCATCAGTCCTGAGAAGGCTTGCGCGATGAAATCGTAGCCGACCTTGTGCGAGAGCGGCCCGGTGCGTCCGAAGGCCGAGATTGACGCCATGATGACGCGCGGGTTGAGCTTGGAGAGCGAGGCGTAATCGAGGCCGCGCTTTTCCATCACGCCAGGCCCGTAGTTTTCGACCACCACGTCGGCCTTTTTCGCCAAATCGCGCAGGAGTGCGATCGACTCGGGCTTTGAGAAGTCCAGGCAGAGGCTCTGCTTGCCGCGGTTTTGCTGGACGAAGTAGGCGCTCCGCCCGTTGCGCACCGCGGGCAGGAGCCGCGCCGGGTCGCCCATCGGTGCCTGCTCGACCTTGACGATCTCGGCGCCCATCTCGGCCATGAAGCGCGTGACCGTCGGGCCCGCGAGATATTGCGTGAAGTCCAGCACGCGCACGCCGGACAACATATGAGGGGTCTGCTTGTCGCTGTTTGCCATTGTGGAGTTCCTTGCCGCGATGCTGCCGGCGTCGCCGTGATAACACCGATAGCGCGCGTATCACAAGCCCGCGCCGCTTTTCTCACGCGATGCGTGCTGAGCATTTAAATCAAAGAGAGGCGGTTCTCGCAGACATTCAGAACCGCCTATCGACCCCCACCTTAATTCTCCCCCAAGACAAATTGGGGAGGAAAAGAAATGGGCGGAGGCGGTCAGGGCGGCTTCGGCGGGCCTCCGAACGGCACCTGGCTCAGATGCGAGCGCAGCTCCGCGACGGTCGAGTTGGCGAGTTGGCGTGCGGCGCGCTTGGTCTCCGGCCCCATCCGCGCCAGGCGTTGCAGCGTGCGGCGTGCGCGCTGGGCGTTGCGCAGCGCCCGCTGGCCCATCGGATCGAACCGGCATGCGGGAGCCTCGTCGCCGTCGCGCATCAATCCGTCGATCGCGGAGCAGGAGGCGGAACAGAAGACTTCGACGTCCTGGCGATCGGACGCTTTGACCCGGCCTATCGCAAGGATCACGCGATTCCACTCGCGGATCCGGCGGAGTCCTCCTCCGAAGATGCGCTTTTGCGCACGGAAGGGCAGCAGCGGAGAATCGATCTGACGGCTGAGCTTCGTGTCGAGCGCGCTGAAGTCGATCGCCATCAATTTTATCAGGGTCTCGCGATGCGAAGCGTCCTGCATCGAATCGAAACGCGCTTCGCTCAGGATGTGGCTCGCGATCGCTGAGTTGAAACGCCCAATCCAACGCGTCGGCAGGTAGAAGTTGTGCGCGAGCACGTCGGCGCCGAGGTGCGCCAGGTAGCCGAGCGCGAACGCCTGTTCCTCGCTGCCGCGCGCGGCGCTCAGCAGCCCGAAGCCGGTCGACCAGTTGTGCGAATGGCGCCGCAGGCGGCTCTGAAAGCGGCGGCCCTGCACGATGTCCGGCGCGAGCGAGCCGTACAGGAAAGCGTCGGGCATCGAGAGTAAGATGGCTTGAAGCGGTTGTTCCAGGGTGCTAACGCTCGCAAGCACCTGGGCTCCGAGGGCAATATGGGTGACCGGTCCCCAGGCGAAAGCCGGCGGGGCGCTGAGCGCGATGAAGCCAATTACCAAGGCGATTACACTGGCGATGACCATAGCTGCGCCCGCCTTTCACGCCGGGTCGCTGGCTTGATGTTATGAGCCGCGACCTTAGCGCGCCAGAGCAGCGCCGCCTGCTGCTCGATTCGGTTCGCGATTACCTGGAGCAACTCGCCGAGGAAGGCCTGGAGGGATTGCCCGCGACGGCGCCGACGCGCGCCGCCGCTCCCAAAGCGGCCGTCCCCCCGGCCTCGGTGCCCGCGCGCGACGGAGTATCGTCTCGCGACGCCGCTGCCGGAGCCGCTTCGCCGCCGCGCCCGGCTTCGGCGCCGATCGAAATGCTCTCGCGCTATCCCGGTTTGGAGAAGACCGCGACGCTGGAAGAGTTACGCGCGTTCATCGGCGATTGTCAGCGCTGCAAGCTTGCGCCGCTACGCACGCATCTGGTGTTCGGGGTCGGCAACCCCGAGGCCGACCTGATGTTCGTCGGTGAGGCGCCCGGCGCCGACGAAGACGCGCGCGGCGAGCCGTTCGTCGGCCGCGCCGGACAGTTGCTTACCGACATCATCGAGCGCGGGATGGGGCTCCGCCGCGCCGACGTTTACATCTGCAACGTCATCAAGTGCCGCCCGCCCGACAATCGTAACCCCGAGGCCGACGAGGTCGCGGCGTGTGAGCCGTTCCTGATGCGCCAGATAGACCTCGTGCAACCGCGCGCGATCGTCGCGCTCGGCACCTTTGCGGTGCAGGCACTGCTGAAGGTCAAGACGCCAATAAGTCGGCTCCGCGGCAACTGGCACGAGGTCCGGGGGGTCAAGCTGATGCCGACGTTCCATCCGGCGTACCTGTTGCGCAGTCCGGGTGAGAAGCGGTGGGTATGGCAGGATATACAGGAAGTGATGAAGTTGCTCGGGATCGAGACACCCGCGCGCGGCGGCACGCGATGAAACAGTGAAACGGCGCGGCGCAATCAACGCGTTTGCGGTGCGCGTATTTGCGACTCTATGGGTGCTCGCGCTCGGCGGGCTCGCCAGTGCGGCTGCCGACCACAACGGCGCCGCAAGCAGCGCGGCTGCGACGCCCGCCTCGCTTCATGCGACGGTGGGCGTCGCGGCCGCGCCGTGGGTTTGCCTGATAAGGATCGAAGGCTCAATCAACCCGGCGGTAGCGGCGTTTATCGAGGATGCGATCGCCTACGCCAACTCGCATCACGCGGGCGCGCTGGTGATCGAACTCGACACGCCCGGCGGCCTGCTCGGCTCCGCGCAACGCATCGTCAAGGATCTGCTCAACGCGCCGATTGCGACGATCGTTTACGTCTCGCCGTCGGGCGCGAGCGCCGCTTCCGCCGGAACTTTCGTCACCGAGGCGGCGGCGATTGCCGCGATGGCGCCCGGGACCACAATCGGCGCGGCGCATCCGGTGGGCGAGGGCGGCAGCGAGATCAAGGGCGTGGTCGGCCAGAAGATTGAGAACTTCACCGCGTCGTTCGCCGGCAGCATCGCGCGCGAGCGCGGCCGCAATGAGCAATGGATCGAGCAGGCGGTGCGCCAAAGCGCAACCATCAGCGAAGCCGAGGCGCTCAAGCGCCACGTGATCGACATCGTCGCGCCCGATCTGCGAAGCCTGCTCGTGCAGGCGTCGGGGCGCGAGGTCAAGGTCAGCGGCGGCCACACGGTGGTGAAGCTGGAACTGTCCGGCGCCGCGATTCAGCGCCTGCGGATGACGATGGAGCAGGCGCTGCTCAACGTACTGGCCGACCCGAACATCGTGTACCTGCTGATGCTGGCCGGGATCGTCGGGATCTATTTCGAGTTCGGCCATCCGGGCTTTTACCTGCCGGGCGTGGCCGGCGCGATTTGCCTGTTGCTCGCGCTCGCCTCATTCGAGCTTCTGCCGATCAATCTGGCCGGGTTCCTGCTCCTGATGTTGGGCGTCGGGATGTTGATCTCCGAAGCCTTCGTCACCAGCTACGGCGTGCTCGGCATTGGCGGAGTGATCGCGTTCGTGATCGGCTCGCTGTTTCTAATCGATAGCGCGCAAACCAATCTCGAGGTCAACCGCGGCATGATCGCTGGCGCGGCGATCGCGATGAGCGCGATCATCCTGGGCCTGGGCTGGGTCATTTTACGCGAGCGGCATCGGCCTGCCACCACCGGGCGTGAGGGCATGGTCGGCGAAGTCGGCGAGGTGCGCGAGGCGATCGCGCCGGGCGCGCCCGGGCGCGTGTTCGTGCACGGTGAGCATTGGCGCGCGGTGAGCAACCAGGCGTTGGGCGTTGGGACGCGGGTGCGTGTGATGGCGGTGCGCGGGCTGGAGATCGAGGTGCGCGGAGAATCGTAACGCGGCTTTTTCCACGCTATGCAATGCGGCGGGCGGCGGCGCCCGTATAACGAAAGCGGGGGAGTTTCCTATGGGACCGGCACTCGGAATAATTATCGTGGTCGGCGTGGCGATTTTGCTGAGCGGCCTCAAAGTGCTCAACGAGTACGAGCGCGCAGTGGTCTTTCGCCTCGGCCGGCTCACCCCGTTTCGCGGGCCGGGGGTGATTTTCGTCATCCCGATCATTGAGCGCGCGGTGCGGATCGATCTGCGCGTCGTGACGCTCGACATCGCACCCCAGGACGTGATCACCCGCGACAACGTGTCGATAAAAGTGAGCGCGGTGCTCTACTTCCGGGTGCTCGACCCCTCCCGCGCCGTGACCGAGGTGGCCAACTATCTCTTTGCCACCACCCAACTCGCGCAGACCACGCTGCGTTCAGTGGGCGGCCAGACCGAACTCGACGAGTTGCTGGCCCAGCGGGACAAGCTCAACGCACGCATCCAGGAGATCGTCGACGCGCAGACCGAGCCGTGGGGCGTCAAGGTCACCCTGGTCGAACTCAAGAACATCGATCTGCCGCAGGACATGCAGCGCGCGATCGCGGCGCAGGCCGAAGCCGAGCGCGAGCGGCGCGCCAAGGTGATCGCGGCGGAGGGCGAGTTCCAGGCCGCGCAGCGCCTCGCCGAGGCCGCCGAGATCATGAGCAAGAGCCCGGTGACGCTGCAGCTCCGCTATCTGCAGACGCTCAAGGAGATCGCATCCGAGAACAATTCGACCACGGTCTTTCCGATCCCGATGGATCTGTTCGAGCCTTTTCTGAACTTGCGCCGCACCTTCAGCAAACCCGACGATGGCGGCACGAAATCCTGATCGCGATTCTTCATACTCAATTTAGTGGGGCCGGACGTTTGCGATGGGTAAGTTGATAATGGTTCGCCACGGCGAGAGCGAGGGGAATCGCGAGCGCCGTTTCACCACCACCCCCGACGCGCCGTTGACTGATTTGGGGCGCGAGCAGGCCGCTCAGGTGGCACGACGCATCGGGCGCCTGTTCCATCCACGGCTCGTCATCACCAGCCCATACGCGCGGGCGCGCGAGACCGGCGAGATAGTCGCTGCCGCGCTGCGCTTGCCGGTCGAGGTCGAGCCCGGCCTCTACGAGCGCCATTTCGGGTACCTGCGGGGGCAGCCCTACGACGCGGTGCGCGACGATCCGACCTTCGAAACCGAGAAGACGTGGCTGTGGCGCCCCGAGGGCGGCGAGAGCTACGAGGACGTGCGGGTGCGCGTCGCGCCAATCCTGGAGCGGCTGGCAGTGCGCGCCGGCGACGGCGAACTGGCCGTCGTCAGCCACGGCGGCGTGATGCTGACGTGCTGGGCGCATCTGGTTGGACATTGGGAGAACGCGCACGTGCCGCCCAACTGCGGAATCGTGCTGCTCGAATACGAAAACGGAGGCTTCAAGCCTCCGCAAATTATCGAGGCCTAGCGCAAGAGCGCGGCGATCGCCGTCAGGCGGCCGGTATCAGGCCGACAGCAGGCGGGCGAGCGTCGGCGTTGCCGGTGCGGCCGTAAGTTCGGGCCACGAGCCCTCCTGAACAACGCGGCCGTGTTCGATCGCCGCCGCGCGCGTGCAGAGCCGCTCGAGGATGTCCGCGCGATGGTCGACGGCGATCAACGTGAAGCCCAGCTCGCGATGCCATTGAAGGATCGCGTCCACGAGTTCGCTGATGGTCGGGCGGTCGAGCGCGGTGAACGGCTCGTCGAGCAGCACCAGCGGCGGACGCCGCGCGAGCATCCGCGCCAGGGCGACCCGGCGCGCCTGGCCGCCGGAAATTTGCCGCGCCGATTCGTTCCACAGCGGTCCGAGCTCCAGGCGCTGCTTGAGTTCCTCGACCCATTGCCGCGTCCCGTTACTTTCATAGTCGCTGAGGCCGAAGCAGACGTTGCCGGCGACGCTTAAGTGCGGGAACAACGAATCGCTTTGCGTCAGGTACGCGAGGGGGCGCCGATAAAGCGGCAGGTTCGGCGGAGAGAAGACCATGTCGCCAAATTGAATTCTCCCGGCGTCAGGATTCTCGATTCCTGCCAAGCACGAGAGCACCGTACTCTTGCCCGCCCCCGAAGCTCCGAACAGCGCGAGCCGCTCTCCTTGTTCCAGGTGCAAGCGCACATCCACGGTAAACAGGCGCCGCGCCTTTACGATATGCGCATCAAGCGTGGGCATCGGCGTAGCGCCTCTGTGCGAGCAGATGGATAACCCACGGCAGCGGCAGCGCGGTGAGCAGGAACACGACCAGCAACGGCATCACCGCTGGCATCCCGGCATCCTGGAGGTTGATCCAAATTTGCACCGGCATCCCGCTCGGATAGTAGGCAGTGACGATCACCGCGCCAAACTCTCCCAGCGCGCGCACCCATGCGAGGCTCACCGCCGCGGCAAAGCCTAATCGCGCCAGTGGAAAGGTCACGCGCCGAAATACCTGCCGCGGCCGCAACCCAAGCAGCGCCGCCGTCTGCTCGAGGTCGCCGGGCACGGCGGCCAATGCGGCGCGGGCAGCCACGATATAGTATCCGACGCTGACGTAAAACTGGGTCGCGACAAACGCGAGCGGACTGTTGGTGGTCGGCAGTCCCATCCGCATCAGCCACGCGCCCGGCCTCATCGTGGGACCGAAGGCGAGCGAGAGCAGAATCCCCAACGCGAGCGGCGGCATCAGCACCGAGACCAGAACCGCCGCTTCCCAGACGATTTTGTCGCGGCCCGGCTGGCGCGCGAGATACCACGCAACCGGCGTGCCGACAATCACATCGAGCAGCAGTGCGACTCCGGTAAGCATTAGCGAGACACGGACGGACGAGGCTGTCGAGCCGGGAATACTGCCGTCCCATTGCCAGCGGCCAACCGGAGCGCAAAGGCCGGTCAGCGGGTAGAGCAGCGCCAGCGTGAACGCAAGCATGCCCATCCGGGCCCACCACTGAGATCGCACGAAGACTATATTACGGCACGAAGATCATCTTACGGAATGAGGGGCTTGGCGTCGCCGGGATCGTCGTAGTGATAGCGCGCGAGGATTTGGCGCGCCTCGGGACCGCGCAGCCACGCGACAAAGCGCGCCGCCAGCTTTGGCTGTGGCGCATCTTTGAGGACCGCGGCATAGAAGACGAGCGGGGAGGGCCGATGCGTCTTGCCGTTCAGGGTGACGCTCGCCTGCTGATATTCCTTCTCCATCGAAGCGGAACCGAGGTTGATTTCCGGCGGCAACGAAAGAAACGGCAGGCCGAGCGCAGCGGGCTGCGTCTTGTAGGCCGAACTCGCGTCGAGTTGTCCCGCCTGCACGCGCGCCATCACCTGGGGTTCCTGAAAAATCTGTTGCGGATTTATTTGTGGCCCGAGGATTTTGTCGGCCAGGCCCGGCTGATGGTAGTAGCGTTCCGCGAGTTGCATCACGAAAATGACGTTCAACCCTTGCGGATCGGTATTCGGGTCGGTGCGCCCAAAACGAAAACCCGGCGTTTCCAGGATCTGCCACCACGGCTTGGCGCCGGAAGCGCCGGCCTTCGCGAGGTCCGCCGCATATTGGGTGTGCGGACTGTAGGCGATCACCATCTCGGTGCGCGCAATCGGTAGCGCGCTTTGGGCCTTGGCCGCCTTCAACACGATCCGCATCGGCTCCGGCGTCACCGAGATGAACACGTCGGGGCGGATGCTGCCCGCGACGATCAGGTTGGCCAGACCAGTGGAACCCGCGGCGCGTCCCTGCAATTGGGCTCCCAGAGCCTTCGCGATCGCCGGACGAACTCCGCCGTCCATCAACGAGCCCATCGACCCGGCGTAAGCGACCTGCAGTGGCGTCGTAGATTCGGTGACGCCAGAGCCGGCGATCAGCGCTGCGAAAGCGCCAATCACGGTCACGAGGCCTATCTGCAAAAGCAGCCTGCGGTTTTTCATCGACGTTCCGCGACGTGCCTAGAAGGGTATGCGTCCGCTGGCGATCACCGCGTTGTTGTACGCCGGATGATGCGTGACGGCGACCTGGTAGCCGGCGCCGAAGGTCATCCCGACCCGATCATGGATCGGAATGCGCCCGATAAGCAGTCCGGGTGTGATGAAGAGCTGGCTCTTGCCGGTATTCTCGCCGAGCGTGAACCAGGTGTAGTTGAATTCCAGTTCAGGCCAGAAATACCTGAAGATGCGGTACTGGAAGGCGGTGTTCCAGCTAAGCGGCATCGAGAGCCGATCCACGCCGCCGTTGGGAATCGCGATCCCCACGGTGCTTTGAACGTCGAAATTGCCGAAGCCCTTTCCGAACGCGATCGTCGGCGTATAGATGGTGTGGCCGTTGCTGTTGCCGTCGTCGCCGGTCGGGACCGAGAACCCCATGAACGCGGTCAGGATGTAATCGCCGTTCTCTTCGTTGCCGGAAAGGATGCGGTACTTGATAAGAAACGTCTCGTCGGCCCAGCCGTCGGTCGCCGGCTTCGGTCCCGGCTTCTTGCCCTTCTTCGGCTTTTTCGGAAGGGCGCCGTTGTGCGCGATCCATCCCGGCACGCCGAGGATGATCTCCGTGTTCTGAAACGGGATCAGCTCGAGGCCCTTGTTGGCGCCGAAGTTGTCGAGCGCCTTGCCATGCGGTTGCGCCTGCCAGAGTTGGTCGTAGCGATACTCCTCTTCCAGGCGCGGAGTCACCGTCACCAACGGGGTAACCCAGTGCGGCTGCTCGCTCTGGATACGCGTGACGCGCGGAAACCAGTCGACAAAGTACTGCACCACCGGCGATAACGGCGATGGATTGGAGACCGGCGGTGGGCTCGTAACCGTCATCGCGTTGGAAGCAGGCGGCGGACTGGAGGAGGTCGATGGGTTCTGTGCGTACGCCATTGTTGAAAGCGCGACGCAGAGAACGAGAGCGGTGGCCGCGACGGCCACGCGAACCGGCGCGTGTCGGGGCATAGTAAATAACATTTTCATAGCGCAGCCGTTATGCCATGATGCGGGCGATATGACAAGTACTATGGCAGAACGCTCGGCCGAAGCGGCGGTGCGCCGCGCGCGTCTCGCGCGCGGCCTGACCCAGGACGAACTGGCCCGGCGCGCCGGTCTCTCGCGCCAGGCCCTAGGCGCGATCGAGTCCGGCGCGTATCAGCCCGGCGTTGGCGCGGCGCTCGCGCTCGCGCGCGAGCTCGGCGATAGCGTCGAGGCGCTGTTCGGCAGCGCCGGCGAGCCGTCGCTGGTCGAAGCCGACTGGGCGGAGGCGCCCGCCGACGCGCCTTCAAGCGCGTCGGCGGGCGCCTCCGCCACGGGGCCACGGAACGCGCCGCAGGGCGCGCCGGCATCGCCGGCGCGCCCTTCGGTCGCGCTCGGACGCGTCGGCGGGCGGCTGGTTGCGCTCGCGCAACCGCCGCCGGCGATGCGGCTTGCGGCGGCCGGCGGCGTGCTCCAGCATGCCGCCGGCCGCCGCGCGCGCGTGGCGGCGCTTCGCACGCAGCAGGAAATCGACGCGACGTTACTGGTTGCCGGATGCGACCCCGCGGTTACGATTCTCGCGGATTGGATGGGACGCCATCGCCCGGGCACGGCGCTCACGCCGATCGCGCGCAGCAGCCGAGCGGCGCTCGCCGCGCTGCTCGGCGGCCAGGTGCATGCGGCCGGGGTGCATCTATGCGACCGCAAGGGGGGCGAGTACAACCTGGCGGCGGTGCGTGACGCGCTTAAGCGCCGGCGCGCCGTGATGGTGAATTTCGCCCGCTGGGAGCTCGGACTGGGCGTGCGGCGCGGCAATCCACTGGAGTTGCGGAGTATCGCCGACCTGGCGCGGGCGGGCGTGCGTATCGTCAATCGCGAGGCGGGTTCGGGCGCGCGGCTGGTGCTCGACCAGGCTCTGGCGGAGCTGAAGATCGCGCCGCGGCGGATTGTCGGCTACGCGCGGGAGCTGCAGGGTCATCTCGAAGTCGCGGCCGCGATAGCGGCGGGCGAAGCCGAGACAGGGTTGACGCTGCGAGTGGCGGCCGAGGCTTTCAGATTGGGTTTTGTTCCAGTGCGCGAAGAGAGCTATGATCTGGTCATCCTGCAACGCGAGACGGACTCGCCCCCGGTGCGTGCGATGCTAGACGCGCTGAACTCCGGCAGCTTCGCCATTGAAGTAAGCCAGCTCTGTGCGTACGATACCGCGCGGATGGGGAAGTTGATCGCGCGCTTCAATTGACAGCAGGGTGACCTACGGGTCGAAGCAGTGGCATTCGCAACCATGGCGCCAAGCCATCGAAGAGAAAGGAGCTGAACTAATGGCAGCAACAACCCCATCGGTAGAGAGGGCGGGCAACGGCGTGCGATCCAGCGCCGCGTTGAATTTCCTCAAAGCCTCCCCCAAGAAATTACTCATCGGCGGCAAATGGGTCCCGGCCAAATCCGGCAAAACTTTCGAGACGCTCAACCCGGCCACCGAGGAAGTTCTCGCGCTGATTGCCGAGGGCGACAAGGCCGACGTCGACGAGGCGGTCAAGGCGGCGCGCAAGGCATTCGAAGAGGGCCCCTGGTCGAAGATGGGGCCGCATGAGCGCGCCCGCTACCTGTTCAAGATTGCCGATCTGATCGAGCAGAATGCCGATGAGCTGGCCGAGCTCGAGACGCTCGACAACGGCAAGGCGAAGACCCAGGCGCGCGCGATCGACATTGCCGGCTCGGCAGAAACCTTCCGCTACTACGGCGGATGGTGCACAAAGATTTACGGCGAGACCAATCCGTCCGACCCGTCGATGTTCAACTACACGCTGCGCGAACCGGTCGGCGTGTGCGGACAGATTATTCCGTGGAACTTTCCGCTACTGATGGCGTCGTGGAAGCTCGGCCCGGCGCTCGCTTGCGGCAATACCTCGATTCTGAAGCCGGCTGAACAGACGCCGCTCACGGCGCTCAGGCTCGGCGAATTGATGCTCGAGGCCGGACTGCCCGACGGCGTGGTCAACATCATCACCGGCTTCGGCCCCGGCGCCGGCAGCGCGATCGCGGAGCATCCCGATATCGACAAGGTCGCCTTCACCGGATCGGCCGAGGTGGGCAAAATCATCCTCAAAGCGTCGGCAGGTAATCTCAAGCGCGTGTCGCTGGAGCTCGGCGGAAAATCGCCTAACATCATCTTCCCCGATGCCGACATGGAGCAGGCGGTCCCGAACTCAATGATGGGCGTGTTTTTCAACTCAGGGCAGGTCTGCTGCGCCGGCACGCGGATTTTCGTGCAGAAGGACGTCTACGACAAATTCAACGATTCGCTCACCAAGTTCAGCGCCGGCATGACGATGGGCGACGGGCTCGATCCCAAGACCATGATGGGCCCGCTGGTTTCCAAGGAACAGTTCGACAAGGTCAAGGGCTACCTCGAGCTCGGCAAGAAGGAAGGTGCCAGAGTCACCGTCGGTGGCGAGGCTGCTGGCGGCAAGGGCTACTTCGTCAAACCGACCGTGTTTGCAGATGTGAATAACAACATGCGGATCGCGCGCGAGGAAATCTTTGGCCCGGTTGCCGCGACCATTCCGTTCAAAGATGAAAACGACGCGGTTCTTCAGGGTAACGACACCGACTACGGGTTGGCGGCCGCAGTCTGGACTAGCGACGTCGGCCGCGCGCACAAGGTCGCTCGCAAGCTCAAGGCCGGCACGGTATGGGTCAACTGCTACGGGATGATCGATCCGATCTCGCCGTTCGGCGGTTACAAGCAGTCGGGCTTCGGCCGCGAACTGGGCAAGTATGCGCTTGAGCTTTACACGCAAATCAAGACCGTTTACGTGAAACTGTAGAGACAATTGCTCGTATGACTGGGAAGGGCGCCTTCCAAAAGGGGGGCGCCCTTCTTTCGGCCGAATCCACTATTGTCTCGCACGCCCCACAGTCTGCCCGAACCGAAAAGGAGCAAACCATGGCTCTCAGTGCACGCAACCATCTCAAAGGCGAAGTCACCGAAGTATTGTTGGGAACTGTCACCGCTCTGATAACGGTGAAAGTAGGTGACAACATGGTCGAATCGGTGATCACCAAGCGTAGCGCCGAAGAATTGAAGCTGAAAAAAGGCGATAAGGTGACGGCCGTGATCAAAGCGACCGAGGTGATGATCCAGAAGGATTGAACGTGCCATTCATGACCGGACACAGGCACATGCGCCGCAGCATGCGTAAACCCTTGCATTGGAGCGTCGGATCGCTTGCAGCGCTGCTCTTTTTCTTCGCGGCGCTCGCTGTATCGCTCTCGGTTTCGGTGGCGCAGCAGAGTTCGAGCGCTCCGAACGGCGGCACGTTGCGTATCACGGGCGAGGTCAGCCATCCAATCGTATTGCATGAGGTCGTATTGCATGAAGCCGACCTTGCAATGCTAAGCCGGCAAACCGTACACGTCGTCGATGACAAGGGCGCGGCCGTGACCTACGAGGGTGTACCGGTGGCCGAACTGCTTCGGCGTGCCGATGCACCGCTGGGTAAGCAACTGCGAGGATCACGCATGAAACTCTATGTCGTGGTCGAAGCTGCGGACGGCTACCGCGCGGTGTTTGCCCTGGCCGAGTTCGATCCCGACTTCACCGACCGCGTCATCCTGCTCGCGGACCGCCGCGACGGCCATCCGCTATCGTCCAAGGAGGGGCCGTTCCGGATCGTGGTTCCCGGCGAGAAGCGTCATGCCCGGTGGGTGCGGGAGGTAACCGCTCTGGTCATTCAGGAAGCTCGATAAGGCGGCCGCAAGAAGCTCGATGAGGCGAGCGGTCGCGAATTGGGCAAGTATGCGCTTGAGCTTTACACGCAAATCAAGACCGTCTATGTATAGCTATAGAGGGCAATAGGCCGTATCGATGGCTGGGGGGCGCCCTCCAAAAGGGGGCGCCCTTTAACGTCTTGCCTAGGGGGAAAGGATGTCCAGCGGACGATGGCGCGAAAACGGATAGCCACTTTCGGCGGCGGATGCTTCTGGGGCATCGAGGCCGCGTTCCGCGAGCTCGACGGGGTTGTCGCCGCGACCTCCGGCTACATGGGCGGCTGGCTCAAACATCCGACCTATCGCCAGGTCTGCTCCGACGAGAGCGGTCACGCCGAAGTGGTCCAGGCCGAGTACGATCCCGCGCTGGTGTCGTACGAACAGCTCCTGGAGCTGTTCTGGGAGATTCACGATCCGACCACCGTGAATCGGCAGGGGCCCGATTTCGGCACGCAATATCGCTCTGTGATCTTTTATCATGACGCCAAACAGAAGGCGGCGGCGGAAGCCTCACGCAAGCGCCTCGACGAGTCCGGCGAGCTCAGCAGACCCGTCGTGACGCAAATTGTGCCGGCCTCGATGTTCTATCGCGCCGAGGAATACCATCAGCGCTACTACGAGCGGATGGGTATCGCGCCGCACTGCGGCATCCGGCGTTCCCGGATGGCCGCCGACTGAAACTCCGCCCGCGGCGTGCGTCATTGCCGCCGCCGCTCGGCGCTCAGGGAAGCAGCAACAATTTTCCCACTGACCGGCGCGATTGCAGGTAACGAATCGCTTCCACTGCGTCGGCCAGCGAAAATCTCCTGCCGATCGGCACCGTGAGCTTGCCCTCGCGCGCGAGCCGATACACGTCGTCCAGGCCGCGGCGATGGATCTCGTGCATTCCGTACACCATCGGCACCGCGAACCCGCTTATCTTGAGCGCCTTGCCGAACAGCGTCATCGGATTCACCGGATCGGGTATTCCTCCGGCGCGGCCATACAGCACCAGGTGCCCGAACGGCGCGAGGCACCCGAGGCCCTTGGTGAGCGTGGGTTTGCCGACCGCGTCGAGGACCAGATCGACGCCGCGCCCCCCGGTGAGCCGCATCGCCTCCACCGCGAAGTCGTGAGTTGCATAGTTGATCACTTCGTCGGCGCCGAATTTTCGCACGAAGGCGATTTTGTCGTCGCTGGAGACGGTGCCGATGACTCGCGCTCCCGCGGCTTTCGCGATTTGCACGGCCGCGATACCAACGCCGCCCGCTGCTGAATGAACGATCACGGTTTGTCCAGCCGTGGTCTGATGACAGCTATGGAGGAGGTGCCAGGCCGTAAGCACGGCGATCGGAAATGCGGCGCCCTGCTCGAAGTCCATGAAGTCGGGCAGCGGAATCGCGCGCGAGCGGCGAAGTCGCGTGTACTCGGCATAGGCGCCCATCCCGATATACGCGACGCGCGTGCCGGGCGTGATGTCTTTCACGTCGGGCGCGACGGCGTCGACCACTCCGGCCGCCTCCATGCCCGGAATATCCGGGAACACCGGCTTGACGAGGTACTCGCCGCGGAGAAATAGCGTGTCCCCGAAATTAATCGCGATCACGTGGTTTTTGACCACGATCGTCCCGGGCTGAAGGTCGGGCTTCGGCACCTCGCGCAGCTCCATCACTTCCGCGCCGCCTAGCCGATCGAATTGGATCGCTTTCATTAATGATGCCTCACTGTGCAGCGAGAGAAGGGGATCGTCCTGCATGGATGTTGCGGTTACGCGCGCGTTGCGGGCGCAATCACGGAGTCCAGGAACTCAACCGATCTGAGCTTGCGATCGACGACTGACGCGATGAAGCGCGCGATCGCGAGCGCGCCGTCGGCGCCCGCCGCCGTTGCCGCCGCGGCGGCCGTCATCGGCACCCTTCCCAGTTCGGTGAGCGCCGCCGCGCTCGCCGCGCCAAGCCGGATGCCGCCTTCGGGCACGCTTTCGCGGCATCGCGCGCAGACGATCCCGCCGCGCCCGATGATGAAATAGACCGCGGTCGAGCCGACTTGGCTCTGCGCCTGGCTCTCCCCCTGGCTCTCGGCGCACACACGGCAGCGGTCGAACTGCATACCGAACCCCGCCCATCGGAACATCCGGAGTTCGTAGGCCTGACGCAGCGCCGTGGTGGCCTCGCCGGCGCCGAGCGCGGCGAGCGCCTCGGTCAGCAGATGGTAGGCGCCGGACGCCTCCGCATCCTCGGAGGTCAGCGCTTCGGCGAGCTCGAGCATGTAGGCGCCGAGCGCGAGACGGCCAAGGTCGTCCTCGAGGCGGAATGGCTGCAGGCCCGCCGCCTCGGCGCGCGTGATGAAGACGAGCTGGCCATGCGGGCGGCGGCGAAAATACAGCATCACGTGCGAGAACGGCTCGAGCCGATGCTCGAAGCGCCGGCGCGAGGCCTTGGCGCCCTTGGCGATACCGCCGAGCTTGCCCATCTGCTCGGTGAGCAGGGTCACGATGCGATCGGACTCCATGTAATCGCGCGTGCGGAGAACGATCGCGGGCGTAGCTTCCTCGGCTGGCATCGGCGGCGCGCTTCCCAGAGGCCGGGGCTAGATCCGGCGCAGCATCGACTGCTGGATTTCCTTGACCTGCGAACGCATCGTCTCGACGCCCTGCACGGCGCGCCCGCTCTCAACCGCCTCGCGTACCAGGTGATCGAAGCGGACGAGGATGTTGGCGATCTTGGTGTGCGCCTCGACCATCGCGCGGCTCCGCAGCTCGTCGCTTTCCCATCGGCGGTCGGCGTATTCGCGCAGCTCCTGGCTCTGGATCAACAGCTCGCGCGCCTGCTCCTCGTAGCCCTTGATTAGCCGATGGATCGCGTCGCGGACCCTGGGATGTTCCTCCGGGTCCTTCCACAGCACGTGCTCGAGGAAGCCGAGATCGTCCTCGGTGACGATCGCGCGGCCGGAAAGGAAGGCGTGCGCGCGCAGCACGTCGAGCGAGTTGCGCCAGCGCCTATCGGAAACCACTATTTGCTGGCGCCCGAGCTCGCGGCGCAGCTCGGTGATGGCGCCGAGCACGCTGCCCGGTAGTTCGACCGCGCGGGTTTGCGCGCGCAACTCGTCGAGGTCGGCGAAGCTGAGCGTGGTGCGCGCGGTCGAACGCGTCCCCTCGAGCATCTTGAGAAAACGAAACTCCTCGACCACATAGTCGACGGTGAAGCGGAGCATGAAACGGTCGTAGAGCGCGGTCAGCTCCTCCTCGTCGGGCAGCTCGTTGGAGGCTCCGAACATCGTGATGAGCGGCACGCGCACGCGCTCGCGCCCGTTGTGGAACAGGCGCTCATTGATGATGGTCAGGAGCGCGTTGAGGATCGACGAGTTGGACTTGAAAATTTCGTCGAGGAACGCGATGTGCGCCTCGGGCAGCTTGTGCGAGGTCACGCGCCGGTAGTCGTCGTGCTCCAGGCCGCTTAAGCTCACCGCGCCGAAGATCTCCTCGGGCGTGCTGAACTTGGTGAGCAGCCACTGAAAATAGTTCGCGCCCTCGATCCGCCGGCACAGCTCGTCGGCCAGCATCGACTTGGCCGTGCCGGGCGGTCCGATGATGAGCACGTGACTGCCCGAAAGCAGCGCGCAGAGCGCGCCGTCGATCAACTCGGCGCGTTCCTGGAAGTTCTGGTTGAGTTCCTCGCGGACGCGCGCGAGGCTGGCTGCTGCGTTCGACATCGATACTCCATTCTTAGCAGAGCGCGCCCGCGCGCGCACGACGACGCCGCATCCCCGTGCTTGCCGGGGATAACCGCAGGAGCTACAACGGATCAATCATTCCACGCGCAGGCTCCGCAGCAGCAGGAGGTCTCGAAATGGAAAAGGCGTTGGCAGGCGTTAAGGTCCTCGATCTCACGCAGTTCGAGGCCGGCACTTCATGCACCGAGATGCTGGCGTGGCTGGGCGCGGACGTAATCAAGCTGGAAGCTCCGGGCAAGGGAGAGCAGGGGCGTTGGCAGTTGACCGAGAAGCCCGGCATCGACTCGCACTATTTCATGCTGCTCAACGCCAACAAGCGCTCGATCACACTCAACCTCAAGGACGATCGCGGCAAGAAAATTTTTATCGAGCTGCTGAAAAAAGTCGACATCCTGTCTGAGAACTTCTCGCTCGGCACGCTGGAGAGCTGGGGCTTCGGATGGGAGCGATTGCACGAGATCAACCCGCGCCTCATCTACTTGACCATCAAGGGCTTCGGCACGTACGGCCCGTATAGCAAGTACAAGAGCTTCGACATGATCGCGCAGGCTGCGGGCGGCGCGATGGCGCTGACTGGGACACCGGAGACTCCGCCGCTCAAGCCCGGCCCGACGATCGGCGATACCGGCACGGGGATGCACGCGGCCGTCGGCGTCCTGGCGGCGTACATCCAGCGCGAGCGCACGGGCAAGGGACAGAAGGTCGAGCTCTCGATGCAGGAAGCGGTCCTCAATTTCTGCCGCGTGCCGATGATGGGCACGTACATAACGCACAAGCCGGTCCCGCGGATGGGCAACCGGATAGCCGCCGGCGCTCCTGCCGACACTTATCCCTGCGCCCCCGGCGGCGACAACGACTACGTATATATCCTGTGCACGACGCCGGAGATGTGGACGAACCTCTGCAATGCGATCGGACGGCCGGAAATGGCCGTCGACGAACGTTTCAAGGAGCGGCGCTCGCGGCTTCAGCACGTCGAAGAATTGACCGCGGCGATCAACGAATGGACCACCAAACACACCAAGCATGAAGTCATGCAGATCCTCGGTGAGGCCGACGTGCCCTGCGGCAAGGTGCTCGACAGCGTGGAATTGCTCAACGACGCGCATCTGCGCGAGCGCGGCATGATCGTCACCGTGCAGCATCCGGTGCGCGGCGAATTCACGATGCCCGGATGCCCGGTGAAGCTCGAGGATTCGCCGGTCGAGGTCACAAGTGCGCCGCTGCTCGGCGAGCACAACAACGAGGTCTTCGCCAAGTACCTCGGCTTCGACACCGCCGAGCTCGAGCGCCTCAAGCAGGAAGGCGTAATCTAACCGCTGTCGCCGGCGCGTAGCCAGCTTTCATCCTGCTCGTGGCGCCGACGATTACATCCCCAGACATGTTTGGCGCGGCCGAGCTGCTCAAAAAAGAGGGGCCCGGCGTGCTGCGCGCCTTCATCCGCAGTCATCGCGGCGCGGTCTCGGCCGATTTGCGCTTCGAGGCGATGTTCAGCCGGTCCAGCTCCGCGACTGACGGCGAGCCGCGTTCAGCTCACGAAGGTGAGAGCGCCGGCTTTAGCGTGAGCGTGCGGGTCAACGAGCGCTCCGGCGTTTCCAGCACAGGCCAGACCGGAGTCGAGCTTGGCCGCCTCGCGACGCATCCGGCACGGATGCTCGCAGCCATTCGCGCGGGTCTGGCCGAGGCATACGAGCGCGCGCGGCTCAGCACGCGCGAGAAGGCGGCGCTCATTCGCGCGCTCAGTCGAAACTCGGGAAGAGCGGGACTCGCGCGGAGTCTCGCGAGCGCGCCGCCCGTGCCGCGCGCCGCGGTGCATGACGAAGTCGCGGCGGTCTATCAGCGCGATCCGCGCACGCTGGATCCCGGCGAGCTCAGGCGCTTGTGCCGCGAGGCTTCGGCCCGAGTTGCCGCCCTTGGTCCGGAGATCGCGTTCAACGCGGTCGCGGCGCTGAGCGAATTGCGCGAGGAACTGTTCATCAGCAGCGACGGCACGCTCATCAGCGAGGGCTTCGCGTTTTCCCAGGGCGACTGCTACATCGTCGCGCAAAGCGGCGACGGCCATCAGGAGATCTACGACACGATCGGGCAGCAGCGCGGCCTGGAGTGCCTGGCCGAGGGATATCGCGACGAGCTGATGCCGAATCCGGACCTGCTCACGTTTGCGCTCGAGCTGGGGGCCGAGGCGCGCGAGTTGGCGGCGGCGCCAGTGCTCAAACCGCTTGACGCCGAAGTCACAGTGGTCACCGACCCGCATTTCAACGCACTCGTTTCACACGAGATTATCGGCCATCCGAGCGAGGCCGACCGTGCGCTCAAAATGGAGGCGGCGTACGCGGGCCGGAGCTGGTTTTTGCGCTCGCTCGAAGACAACGAGGTCGGCCGCCAGGTCGGCTCTCCGCTGCTGAGTGCCTGCTCCGACCCCGGCCTCGCCGGCTACGGCCATTATCGCTACGACCACGAGGGGACGCGCGCGCGGCGTGTCATGCACGTCGAAAAAGGAATGTTCCGCGGCTTTCTCAACTCGCGCGAGACGGCCGCAGTGCTCGGCGTCGAGCCCAACGGATCGGCGCGCGCGAGCGAGGTCTTTTACGTTCCGCTCATCCGGATGTCGAACACTTTCCTGATGCCCGGAGAGAGCGACCCGCAACAGATCATCGCCGACGTCGAGCGCGGCTACTACGTTTGCGGCAGCGCGGTTCCGTCGATCGCGGAATCGCGCGAGAACTTCCGCATCTCGGCACGCCGGGTCTATGAAATCGACCACGGCCAGCTCGGCCGGCTGTACCGCGCGGGCAGCGTGATCGCGGACTCGAAAGAGTTCTTCATGCACATCGACGCGGCCGGCAACGATCTGCGGCTTATCGCGATCCCCAACTGCGGCAAGGGGCAGCCGATGCAGGTCAAGCGGATGTCCAACGGCGGACCGACGCTGCGCTCGCGTGCGCGGCTCGGCGGGGGATGAGCAAAGGATAACGCGGCGATGCGCGCGGCGGCGGAACTGAAAAACTTCGTGCGCGAAGGGCGTGCGATGCTCGCGCGCGAGCGCGATCTCGCCCAGTTCGAGATCTATTGCGCCTCTGCGGAGCATCGCGTGGCGCGTATCGCTTACACCTCGGACATTCCGTGTCGCGGCATCGAGGAGCTGAAGTCGCACGTGGCCGAAGGCTTCACGCTCAGAGTCGTGATGCGCCGCGACGCGTGCGAGGTCGGCACCGCGACCGAGGCCGCCGACTTGAGCCTGGAAGCGCTGCGGGCGGCGCTCGTTCGCGCGCGCAGCGCGGCGCTGGTCGATCCACATTTTCCGGGGCTGCCCGGCACGCCGCGGAAACTTTCGCCAAACTCGGCCGGTCCGGCCGAGGCGGCGGCCGGCGGCCTGATGCGCGCCGGCGACGCCGCACTGGTCGAGGCGGCCTGGCGAATCATCGGCGGTGCGCTCGAGGCCTTCACGATGCCGCCGCCGGCGGCGCGCGCTATCGACGCGTCCGCGCCCGGCCTGGTTTTGGGCGGCGACGTCTCGATGATGCGCGATCGGATGGCGCTTGCGAGTTCGAACTTCGACGACCTGCGGGCCGAGGCCGGCGCGCACTTCACCTCGACGGTGACGGCGCTTATCGAATCGCTCGGCGCCAAGGGCACCGCGTCGTCGCTCGGCGCGACGCTCGGCGCCATGCGCGAGGTTTCGGCGCGAGCCGGACGCGACGCGGTAACGCGCGCGCTCGCGCTGGGCGGCGGTGAACGGCCGCCGGGTGGAACGTATCGCGTGGTGTTCGGCCCGCAGCCGATCGCGGAAATACTCAACTACATGGTGATTCCGTCGCTCTCCACCGGCGCGTTTCACGCCGCCAGCACGGCTTATCACGGACGCTTCGGCGCGCAAGTGATGGACACTCGCCTGACTTTGCTCGACGATCCGGCGGCGGCGCGTGGTGCGATTCACCGGCGGCTGACTTGCGAGGGGCTGCCCGCGCGCCGCACGACGATGATCCGGAACGGACGGCTGGTCGGATTGCTGTCGAATTTTTACGACAGCCATCGCCTCGCGACCGACGAGCATCGCGCCGAGAAACTCGGGCCGCTCGGCGCCGAGCAATCCAGCTTCCCGCCCAACAGCGGATATCGACTGGGCGAGAGCGCGGTGCGTCGCTTTGACGCCAATCCGGGATCGGCGGCGACCAACGTGCTGATGCGCGCGCGCGACGGGAAAAGTGAACGCGAGCTGATCCGCGCGGTGGGCGAGGGCATCTACGTCGGCCGCGTCTGGTACACCTATGCGATCAACGGGCAGCGCGCGGGCGACTTCACCTGCACGGTGAGCGGTGACTCCTATCTGATTCGCAACGGCGTGCTGGCCGCGCCGCTCGCGCCCAACGCACTCCGGATCAACGCCAACATCGAGCAGGTTTTCGCGCATCCGCTGGGCGTCGGCAATCGCGCCGAGCCCGCGCTGGTGTGGGGCGCGCCGGAGGCGTACTACACGAGCGCGCTTGCGGCCGCACAGATCCCGTTTGCAGCGATCGAGGCGTCGCAATCCTCGATGGAATGACGATGACTTCTTTTCGTCATGCCGAGCGAGTCTGCGAGTCCGGCTCTTCTGTCATCCTAGCGAGCGCTGCGCGAAGGGAAATGGTACGGCGGGAATCGGCGTCATCCGGTCAAGGAATCCTGGCCTGAAGAATTTCTGTCAAGGAAGCTTGGTTTTGGGACCGTCGCTGACATCGCCCGAGATCTTTTCGTCGTCCTTATATACGTCGGTCCATTGTTTGAACCCGTTGGGATCCCATCGATGCCACACGCCCTCGCGTTTGCCGTTGCGGTACTCACCCTCGATCGCCTTCGAGCCGTTGAAATACCAGCTCGTATGCATTCCGTTCTGCACGCCATCGGTGTAATGGTCGACCGAGGAGCGCTGGCCGTTGGCGTGCCACATCGTCCATTCGCCCGACTGTTGGCCGTCGTGATAGTTGCCCTCGATCATCCTCGCGCCGCTCAAATTGTAGACGATGAAGGCGCCGTCCTTGACCGGCACGCCGCCGACCTCCTTTTCGCACCAGATTTCCGTGCCGTCGGGCGGCGGCGAGCCCTTGAGCTCAGCGCCGTCGGGGCAGCTTTTCGGAACGGCCGCCACCTTGTGCGTGTCCGCGAGTTTGCATCCGATAAGACCAAACGGGATCAGCAGGCTCAGCACGGCCATCCCGACTGCGAGGCGAAGCACTCGACGCAGAGGCTGGGCAACCATCGCATCCAAGCTTACACGGTCCACGCGCGAGAGAAAGCGTCCCGCGTCCCTTCAGAGCGCATCAAAGATGAGGGCACCCGCCGGCAGGACGCGCGCGAGTCTTTCACTTGGGTGCACCTTGAGACCTGGCGGTAGAAATTCCTACTTCTTGTAGGCGGGAATGATCTCTTTTGCGAAGCGGCGCACCCATTCGCGGTCGGCGGGCTTGACCGAAAAGATAATATGGGTGACGCCGGCGGCGACGTATTCGTCGATCTGACGGCGCGCGTCGCTTAGTTCAAAGGGGCCAGCGCTATTCGCGGTGCTGACCAGCACCGACTTTTCGATCGTCGCGGGGTCGCGGCCGAGGTCGCGGCAATGTGCGTCGAGCCGCGCGATCTTGTGGCGAAAGATCTCTGGTGTGCCAAACGTGTTCCACATATCGGCGTGCTTCGCGACGATGCGCAGCGCGACATTCTCGCCCGTCGCGCCGACCAGGACGGGAGGATGAGGCCGCTGGAGTGGCTTGGGGTTGAAGCTCGCATCGCGCAATTGGAAATGCTTGCCGCTGAAGTTGGCGCGCTCTCCCGTCCACAACAATTTGATCGCTTCCAGCGCCTCGTCGAGGCGGCGCAGACGCGTGCCCAGCGTATGGAATGGGATGCCATACTGCTGATGCTCGAGCTCGAACCATCCCGCGCCGATTCCGAAAATTAGCCGGCCGCCGCTGATGATATCGACCGTCGTCGCCATCTTGGCCAGCACGGCGGGATGGCGATACGTGTTGCCGGTCACCATCGTGCCGATGCGGACATTTTTCGACGCCATCGCCAGAGCGGCCAGCGCGGTCCATCCGTCGAGACAAGGCCCAGTGGGATCCGAGAAGATCGGCAGGAAGTGATCGAACACCCAGGCGGTATCGTAGCCGAGTGTATCGACCTCCTGCCACAGCGCAAGAATCTCCGGCCAGGTCGTATTCTGCTGCGGGATCTGGATGCCAAAGCGAGTGGGATAGCTTGTCATGATTCCCCTTTACTTACTGTTCTGCCGGCGCGGCGCTTGTTCAAGAAAGGGCAATACCGCCGAGCGCTCAGTTGCTTGAGGGGCGATGAGACCGTTGTCTCATCGCCCCTGTTGAGTTCACTCAGCCAACGGCCGCAATGCGCGCGGCCCGCGGCCGGCTATCAGTTTGTGCCGGTCGACCCGAGCAGGTTGCCGCCGAGCGTAGGATGACCGACGGTCTTGTCGCCGATCACGTTGACCAGCGCGGGCTTGCCCGATTTGAAAGCGCGATCGAGAGCCGGAATTATCTCGTCGGGGTCTGTGACGTTCTCGCCATGGCATCCCATCTCCGCGAAAATCTTGTCGTAGCGAATATCCTGGAGCATGTTGAACGGGTCGGTGCGGTCCTTCAGCAATGGCATCGACTCGAAGCTCGGGCCCCACGAGCTGTTGTTCCACAGCAGGCACACAATCGGCAGCTTGTAGCGCGCCGCCGTCTCCATGTCCCAGCCGCCTATACCCAGGCCGCCGTCGCCCATCACCATCACGACCTGCGCGCCGGGTCGCGCGAGCTGCGCCCCGATTCCCATCCCGAAGCCGTGGCCCACCGGCGCCAGCGGTCCGGCGTCGATTATCTGGCCGGGGAAGCGGCAGACGAAGTTCTGGCTCATCCATCCCGAGAGCGTGAAGCTATCGATCACGACGGTGCAGTTTTTGTCGAGCACCGAGACCAAGTCGCGCGCGAGCCGCGCCGGATGAATCGGACGGTTGGTCTGAAACTTTTTGGCGTTCTCGACCACCTGGTGCTCAAAGTTGGAGCGGACCTCGGCCAGCTCCTTGATCCAGTGCGAGCTGCGATTTTTCGAGAAGTCGAGCTTGAGTTCCTTTATACGATTGATCATCTGGCGCAGCACGAGCTTTGGATCGCCGACCAGCGGAACTTCCGCCGGCACTTGCCATCCGATCCGGCTCGGCGTCGGGTCGACCTGGATGTACTTTGCCTTGTCGTTCCAGGTCTTGGGTCGTCCGAAGTGCTCGCCGCTCCAGAAGCGGAAGCCCAGCGTCAGCACGACGTCGGCGCGACCGGTGAAGGGCTTCTTGAAAGCGCCGCGGACCGCGAGCGGATGCTCCTCGGACACCGCGCCCTGGCCGGCGCGCCGCGCGTAGACGGGAATCGAGGTAAGCTCGACGAACTCGCGCACCTCGGGGCCGGCCTGTGACCAGAAAATTCCGTCGCCGCCGGCGATCAGCGGGCGTTCAGCCGCCGCCAGCAGTTCGAGCGCGCGATCGATCTTGGCCGGGTCGCCCGCCGAGCGGACGTCGTCGATCGTGAAACGCATTCCGCCGGGGCTCTGCCGTTTGTCTTCATCGCCGTGGTACAGGATGTTCTGCGGAATCTCGACCAGCGCCACGCCCTGCGGCGGCGTGATCGCCTCGCGAAAAGCCAGACGCATATCGAATTCGATCGTGCTCCAGTCGGTCACGCGCTTGGTGTATTTGGCGAAGCTGCTCAGCATCTCGGAACCGTAGGCCTCCTGGAAGGAGCCCTGATGGTCCTCGGTATTCGGGTGCTGGCCCGAGACGCAGACCACGGCGCTGTTGGTCATCGCCGCGAGGCACAGTCCGGTCATCGCGTTGGTCAGCCCGCATCCTGCCGTCACCATGCATACTCCGGCTTCGCCGGTCATTCGCGCATAGGCGTCGGCGGCGTAGGCGGTCGCCTGCTCGTGACGCATGTGGATGAGCTTGATTTCGTTGGCGCGCAGCTGGGCGAGGATTGGGAACAGATGCCCGCCATTGATGGAAAAACAATAACGCGCCTTGTTCTCCCGCATCACGCGGGCGACCAATTCACCACCGTCGACTTTAGGCATCAGCAGAACCTCCCTGGCAATTTGGGCTGACCGTGGCGCTGGGATGGGCGAGCCGCGCGCGCCCCCCTCGGGCGGCTCACCCAAACCGTGCGCGAACCGGGTCGCGCACCGACCCTCGGGGCTTGCCCTCCGGGAATCCTTGCACATTTTCGGCGAGCGCGGAAATGGCGGAGTAGCGGAATAGTCGATAGTTGATCGAAACGCCGGTGCCTGTCACGTTGTTACCCCATAAGTCTTGCGATAGGTGTTACATCCGCATCAACGGTCGATGAAGAGACTGTTCGCAATAGTGTTTATCCTGATGGCGTGGGTGCTGTGCGCCCGTCCGGCGCGCGCCTTTACCTTACTTAAGCCCGATAGCTGGCCAGGGTATCTCAATCCCAACACCTGGCCGAGCCCGCTGAACCCGCACAACTGGCCCTTTACCTTGGTGCCGGTTCCCGAAATCGAGACCGATCCCAACTCCGGTCAGACCTACGGAGTGCTGGCCGCGATGCTGTTCACCGACAAACACGGCGAGATCAATAACATCCTGGCGCCGGACATCATCAACAACTCGACCTTGGGGCCCGGCGGCACATTTCGCTATCTGGGTTATCCTTCGGCGGATGAGCAGTACTACGTGATCGCTGGCTTCGAGCAGAAGATCGCGCGCCATGTGGATTTGGACTACGCTCTCGGCCGCACCCATCAGAGCGCGCTCTCCTTCAACGCGCACTTCTTCTTCGAGCGCGACCCGACCGAGCGCTTCTTCGGAATCGGCAACAGTTCCTCCGAGGGCAACCAGAGCAACTACACGACCGAGCAGCTCTTTTTCGAGGGCACGCTGGGCTACAACATCACCCCGCGCCTGCAGATAGCGCTGTTCGAGCGGCCGCGTTACGTGCGGCTGTTCAACGGCGCTTTCGAGTCGATTCCAACCATCTTCAAACAGTTTCCCAATATCAAGGGGCTCAACGGCGGCACCGAAGTGCTCAACCAGATCCAGGCCTCCTATGACACCCGCAACTCGGTCGATTTACCCACCGACGGTGGCTACGAACTGATCTATGCCTCGATCGCCGACCGCCGGTTCCTCAGTTCCATCTCGTACACGCGCTTCGGCGCAGACATCCATCACTACTTCCCGATCGGCCGCAAGATAACGCTCGCCACCCACGGTTACCTGCAATATATGCCGGCCGGCAATGAGGTCCCGTTCTGGTCGATGGCGCGTTTGGGCGGTGAATCGAGCCTGCTATTTGACCAGCAGACGCTGCGCGGCTATGGCGCGGGGCGCTTCGTCGATAACAACCTGTTCGACATCAACGTCGAGATGCGCACGCGGGTGTGGGAAACCGATATTTTCAACACCCACGGCATCCTGGAACTGGCGCCCTTCTTTGACGTCGGCCGCGTGTTCCATAACCCGGGCGAAGACTTCGTCACCGACCTGCATCCGGTGGGCGGGATGGGCTTTCGGGGGATTGCCGAACCCTTCGTGGTCGGCTACGTCGACGTCGGCTGGGGCGGCGAGGGTGCAGCGGTGTTTTCGGGAATCAACTACCCGTTCTAGCGTTCTGTCGGGCGCCCGGTGCCGCGCTCGATTCCGGCCCGCGCTTATGGAAGCTCGATCACATAGCGGCGCGCGTCAAAAGACCGGCTCCGATCACGTCGCACCCGACTGCCGCGGGATGAACTTCTACCGCGCCGACGAGGCGTTTCGCGGCCTGCTCGACCTCTATATGGAGCCCGCTTTGCGCGCTCACCTCGAGCCCCATCTCGATCGCCTCGGCGGCCTCGCGGGCGGCCGCCTCGACGAGCTTGCCGACACCGCCGACAAGCATCCCCCGGTGCTCCATCCGCGCGACCGCTTTGGCCGCGACGAGGATTGGATCGAGTATCATCCGGCCTACCGCGAGATGGAGCGGATCGCGTTCAGCGAATTGGGCCTGCACGCGATGAGCCATCGCGCCGGCGTGCTCGGATGGCCTGCGCCGATGCCGCCGATTGCCAAGTACGGCTTCCAGTACCTTTTCGTGCAGGCGGAGTTCGGCCTGATGTGTCCGGTCAGCGTCTCGGACACCAGCAACTTCATCATCCTTCGCTACGGCAGCGACGAGCTCAAACGCAAGCTCGTTCCCCGCCTGCTCTCGCAGGACTCGGCCGAGCTATGGAAGGGCACGCAGTTCATGACCGAGAAGTCGGGCGGCTCGGATGTGGGAGCGTTGGAAACCGAGGCGCGGCAGGAAAACGGCGAGTGGCGGCTTTACGGCGAGAAATGGTTCTGCTCGCACACCGACGCCGACCTGGCGCTCATTCTGGCACGCCCGCAGGGCGCAACGACGGGCACGCGTGGCCTGGGACTGTTCGCGATGCCGCGGCGGCTCGAAGACGGCAGCCGCAATCGCTACCGCATCGTGCGCCTGAAGGACAAGCTCGGCACGCGCTCGATGGCGAGCGGAGAGATTCGGCTCGAGGGCGCATTCGCATGGCAGGTCGGCGAGCTGCGCGCCGGTTTCAAGCAGATGCTTGACCAGGTCAACCTGTCGCGGCTCTCGCACGGGGTGCGCGCGGCCGCGATGATGCGCCGGTGTCTTAACGAGGCGCTATGCGTGGCTCGCAACCGTATCGCGTTTGGCCGCGCTCTGATCGAAATGCCGCTCGTGCGCCGTCAGTTGCTGAAGCTGATGGCGCCGGCAGAGCAGGCGCTCTCGATGTACGCGTGGACGGCTGATGTGATGCACCGCGCCAATCGTGCCGATGAGGGCGCGGTGCATCTGCTGCGCATCCTCACTCCGCTGTTCAAGTTCCGCGCGTGCCGCGACAACTTGCGCGTGGCTACCGGCGCGATGGAGGTGCGCGGCGGCAACGGCTATATCGAGGACTGGATAAATCCACGCCTGGTCCGCGACGCGCAAATCGGCGTGCTCTGGGAGGGCACCAGCAATATCAACGCGCTCGATGCGATTGGCCGCGCGGCGGCCAAAATGGGCGCGCACGAGACGCTCGGTGCGGCGCTGCACAGGCGTCTGGCCGAGGCCTCGCGAGTGCCGCGGAAGTTTCGCGCGCGGCTTGGCGAGTCGATCGATCACGCGGTCGCCTTCGCCGGGCGCGCGTCGGGCGCCGAGGGCGAGAGGTTCGCGCGGATGGCGGCCGGCGCGCTCTACAACGCCGCCACGGCGGTGCTGATGGCTTGGGAGGCGGCGCGTCTGGACAATGGCCTGCGGCTGTTGCTTTCGCGGATGGTCGTCGAGCATCGCTTGAGCGCGCAGGATCCACTCGCGCCGCCTGACGGGGCATGGGAAGAACGGGCGGCGGCGATGCTGCTCGGCGAGGATGCCGTCACGCTCGACGAGGCTGCCGCGCTGATGAATTCGTAGGAATCTCCCATATTCCTGCCAACGCCCCGCGCATTACAGTGGCGCGAGCGCGCGCCGCACGGCGCGCGCGAGCTCAAGCGCCGCAGCCACCGGCTCATCGGCGCCGAACACGGCGCCGATGACCGCGACGCCGGCGGGGCGGGCGCCGCCATTCGCGGCGGCCGCCCCGCCGGCGTCGCCCAGCAGCGCCTCTGCGCGCTTGGCGGTGACGCCGCCGAGCGCGTAGAGCGCCATCCCGGCGGCGACCCTGCACGCGGCGCCGAGTCCCTCGGCGCCGCGTGCAGGGCCATAGCCGGACTTCGAGAGCGGCGGCCACACCGGACCGAACACCGCGAAGTCAGCGCCGGCGGAGGCCGCATCCGCGGCCTCCGCGGCGCTATGTGTCGAGACGCCAACGAAGCGCGCCGGCCCTACGAGCCGTCGCGCTTCGGCGATCGGGATCGAGTCGGCGGGCAGATGCACGCCGTCGGCGTCGGCGGCTAGGGCGACGTCGATCCGGTCGTTTATCATCAGATACGCGTCGTGCCGGGTGCAGATCGACCGCAGCGCCGCGGCGAGCTCATAAAGTTCGCGCCCGCCGAGGTCTTTTTCGCGAAGCTGGAGCGCAACGCGGATGGACGACGGATCGCGTGCTATCGCGCCGAGCACTTCGTCGCAGACTTGGGCGAGATCGCGCGGTGCGATCAGGCGGCGGTCGCTAATCAGGTAGAGCTGAAACTTGGCGGCCGGACTGAGCGCGCTGTCCAATGGTGACTCTAACGAATGTCGCGATACTGACGTAATCTCGCGCGAAAGTCGCGGTCTAGCGAATGAGTCCGCTGAGAGGGCTCGAGGCCGTCGCGTAAAGCTTCTGCTCGATTCGTCCAGCGAGATACGCGATCCGCCCGGCTTCGATCGCGAGCTTCATCGCACGCGCCATCGCGATCGGCTCCTTGGCGCCCGCGATCGCGGAGTTGATCAGCAATCCGTCGGAGCCAAGTTCCATCGCTTCGGCCGCGTCCGACGCCGTCCCCACCCCCGCATCCACGATCACGGGGACCGTCGCCTGATCGATTATGATGCGCAGGTTGAAGGGGTTGCGGATGCCCATCCCGGAGCCGATCGGCGCCGCCAGCGGCATCACCGCCGCGCATCCGATCTCAGCCAGCCGGAGACACGCGACCGGATCGTCGGTGATGTAGGGCAGCACCTTGAAGCCTTCCTTGACCAGGATCTTCGCCGCTTCGATCGTCGCCGGGACGTCGGGGAAGAGCGTCTTCTGATCGCCGATGACTTCAAGTTTGACCATGTCGCCCACGCCGACCTCGCGCGCGAGCCGGCAGGTCCGCACCGCCTCTTCGACGGTATAGCAGCCGGCCGTGTTGGGCAGGATCTGGTAGCGCTTGGGATCGATGTAATCGAGCAGGTTCTCGCTCTTGCGATCGGCGATATTGACGCGGCGCACGGCTACGGTGACGATCTCGGCGCCGCTCGCCTCGACCGCCGCGCGGGTCTCGGCAAAATCGCGATACTTGCCGGTGCCGACGATCAGTCGGGAATGAAAAACCTTGCCTGCCAGTTCGAAATGATCATGTTCCATGGCATGTTCCATTTATCGATCATACACGGGCCGCGCGCGGGGTGCGCGAGGCTCGCGCGCGTTACCCGCCTCCAACGAAGTTGATTACCTCGACCGTGTCGCCCGGTTTGAGCTTGACCGCGTCGTATTGTGCCCGCGGGATGACGGCCTGGTTTATTTCGACCGCCACCCGGCCGCGGCGCATTTTGAGCCGGTCGAGCAACGCAACCAGGCCGGTGTCGCCTTCGATCGTATACTCCTCACCATTGAGCTGAATTGCGAAGTGCTGTGAAATCTCGGGCATCGAAGAAAGCCGCTTCCCCGTTATCGGGCAAGCGGCTTTAGGCGGAACCCGAACGTTCCGCCGTGTAGCAAGGGGCGGAGCGCGGCTTCCCTACGCCGGCATTACCCGGATCAGGTTCGAGGGGTTTACTGTTCTCAGTGCGCCCTTCGTGCGCGCACACCCCCAGCCAATTCTGTGAATATCACTTGGGCGGGGGAGTGTCAAAAAAGGGGGCAGGCCGGTATCATCAAGCGCATCCGGGGGGAGCATCACCGGGGAGACATCACAAGGGCGGTTTCAATCGTCGATGGAAGTCGTGAACGGGCCGCCGACCGTGGCCGAGATCGACCTGGGAGCGCTGGGCGCTAACTACCGGGCGATCAAATCGGCCGGCCGCGGCGCGGAACTGATGGCGGTGGTCAAGGCCGACGCTTATGGACACGGCGCGATCGAGGTCACGCGCGCGCTGCGCGGCGAGGGCTGCAGCCATTTCGGCGTTGCCCGCGTTTGCGAGGCGCGCGAGTTGCGCGCGGCCGGCGTGCGCGATCGGATCTATCTGCTGGGAGGATTTCTCGCCGGTGAGGCGGAGGAGATTGTCGGTCTCGACGTCACTCCATTTGTGTACGACATCGCACTGATCGCGCCGGTGCAGCGCGCGGTAGAATCGCAGGCGCGCGCGAATTTCCTGATTCACCTGAAGATAGACAGCGGCGCGACCCGTCTCGGGATTCTGCCCGGCGAACTGGACCAGGCGATCGCGGAACTGGTCCGCGCGCCGTCGCTGACGGTCGAGGGCGTGTGCACCTTGCTGGTCAATGCCGGCGATCCGCAAAGCCCCGTGACCGGCGTTCAACTCGATGTGTTCAACGCCGCGGCGGCGCGGCTGCGGGCGGCCGGGATCGATCTGCGGGTCGCCCACGTCGCCAACTCCGCCGCTTCGATCCTGCGGCCCGACGCGCACTACAGCCTGCTGCGCCCCGGGCTTGCGATTTATGGATTGCCGCCCGTGCCGGCCGTGCGCGAGCGGGTCGAACTGCGGCCCGTGATGACCTTCAAGACCCGCGTGGTCCAGGTCAAACGCGTACCGGCCGGAGTCGGCGTCAGCTATGGTCATACCTTCGTCACGCCGCGGCCGAGCGCGATCGGTGTGCTCGCGGTCGGCTACGCCGACGGCTATCGGCGCGGACTTCAGCACGGCGGTGAAGTGATGATACGCGGGCGGCGAGCGCCGGTAGTCGGCGCGGTCTGCATGGATCTCACGATGGTTGATCTGACCGACGTTCCCGGCGCGGCGGTCGGCGACGAGGTCATCCTGTGGGGCGGTGCGGGCGAGGCTATGATCAGCGTGAACGACATCGCACGCCTCGCGCAAACCATCTCCTACGAGATGCTCTGCACGGTCGGCAAGCGCGTGCCGCGCGTTTATCGCAAGGCGGCCTAGATGGAAACCGGCGCGGTGAAAATCACCCGGGCGCTGCTCGGCGTCTCGGACAAGGCTGGGTTGAGCGAACTCGCGCGGGCGCTCGCCGCGCGCGGAGTCGAAATAGTCTCGACTGGCGGCACCGCGGCGGCTCTGGAAGCGGCCGGGATCAAGGTCCGTGGTGTCGAGAGCTTTACCGGCTCGCCCGAGATGCTCGACGGGAGGGTCAAGACGCTCCATCCGAAGATTCACGGCGGAATCCTGGCGCGGCGCTCCGACGAAAGTCATCAGCGCCAGATGCGCGAGCACGGGATCGAGCCGATCGATCTTGTGGTGGTCAACTTCTATCCTTTCGAACGCACGGTCGAGCGCGCCGGCGTAAGTCTCGACGACGCGATCGAAAATATCGACATCGGCGGCCCGACGCTGGTGCGCGCGGCGGCCAAGAACTGGAACGACGTTGCGGTGGTGGTCGACCCGGCCGACTATCCGGCGTTGATCGAGGAACTGGCAAGCAGCGGCGGCACGCTTGGGCGGGAAACCCGATGGCGGCTGGCGCGCAAGGCGTTTGCGCGCGTGACCGCTTACGACTGCGCGATCTCGAACTACCTTGGCGCGATCGAGAACGGCGAGCGCCAACCGCTCGGCGAAACCTTCAGCATTTCGCTGCCGCGCGAGCAGCCGCTTCGTTACGGCGAGAACCCGCATCAGGTCGGCGCGCTCTACGGGCGTTTCCTCGAAATCGCCGAACAACTACACGGCCGCGAGCTTTCTTTCAATAACGTTTTCGACATCAGCTCGGCGGTCAACCTGATGCTGGACTTCACCGGCTATAAGGACGCCGTGGTCGCGATCCTGAAGCACAACACGCCGTGCGGCGTGGGCGTCGGCGCGACGCTGCTCGAGGCCTGGGAAAAAGCGTTCGCGACCGATCCCGACTCGCCCTTCGGCGGGATAATTATCGCCAACCGCCCGTGGGACCTTCCGTTCGCCGAGGCCGTCGACGAACTTTTCACCGAGGTCTTGATCGGCACCGCCTTCGAGCCCGGCGTGTTGGAGTTTTTGCGCAAGAAGAAAAACCGGCGCGTGATGCGGTTTCATCCCGAAGCCGTGCGGCGCGAGGACCTCGATCTCAAACGCGTGGTCGGCGGGCTGCTCGTGCAGACGCCCGACCTCAGCCTCGAGGACCCCCGCGAGGGCAAAGTCGTGACGCGGCGCGCACCGACGCCCGCCGAACTGCGCGCGATGGAATTCGGCATCCGAGTCTGCAAGCACATCAAGTCCAACGCGATCGCCTTCGTGACCGAGGATCGGACGCTGGCGGTCGGCGGCGGCGCGACCTCGCGAATCGACCCGCTCTACGCGGCGCGTGAGAAAGCAGCGCGGCTTAAAGTATCACTTAAAGATTCAGTACTGGTGTCCGAAGCGCTGTTTCCCTTCCCCGACGGTCCGGCGCTTGCCGCCGAGGCCGGCGCTACCGCGATCGCGCAGCCGGGCGGTGCGATGCGTGATGCCGAGGTCATCGCCGCGGCCGACGCGCACGGGCTCGCGATGGTCTTTACCGGAGTGCGCCACTTCCGGCACTGAGCGCCTCACGTCACAATGGAATAGTGGACACCACGCCCGTGCGCGACCGTCCCGTTTGGAAAGAGGTCGCTCGCCCGATCGATGTCGGCCCGACGAAGGTATCGGCCTGATGAAAGTATTGGTAATTGGCAAGGGCGGGCGCGAGCACGCATTGCTCTGGCGGCTCAACCAAAGCGAGACGGCGCGCAAGCTCTACTGCGCCGGCGGCAATCCCGGGATAAGCCAACTGGCGCAAGTTATCCCTGTCGCGCAGAACGACTTCGCCGGGCTAGTGGATTTCGTGCGCAGCGAAAAAATCGATCTCACCGTGGTCGGAGCCGAGGGTCCGCTGGCCGGCGGAATCGTGGACGAGTTCGATCGCGCCGGACTCAGAATTTTCGGCCCGACGAAGGCCGCCGCGCAGTTGGAGGCGAGCAAGGCGTTCGCCAAGGCCGTGATGCGCGAGGCTGGCGTCCCAACCGCGAGCTTCGAGGTCTTCGACGAGGCCGAGGCCGCGCGCCGATGGGTCCGCGTGCGTGGCGGGCCGATGGTCGTCAAGGCGGACGGTCTAGCGCTGGGCAAGGGCGTCGTCGTGTGCGAGGACGCCGCAGCCGCGCTCGCCGCGATCGACGACGCGATGGAACGTCGGCGTTTCGGCGCGGCGGGCGCGCGGATCGTGATCGAAGAGCGGCTTAAGGGCGAGGAGCTTTCCTTCTTCGCGCTCTGCGACGGCGAAAATGCGATCGCGCTCGGCCTGGTGCAGGATCATAAGGCCGCCTTCGACGGCGACCGCGGTCCCAACACCGGCGGGATGGGCGCGTACACGCCGGTGCCGCATTTCGGCCCGGCGTTCGAGGCGCGCGTGATGGACGAGGTGGTGATGCCGACGCTCGGCGCGATGCGCGCGCGCGGCGCGCCGTTTCGCGGCGTTATGTTCGTAGGGCTGATGGTCGACGGTGAGCGAATCAACGTGCTCGAGTACAACGTGCGCTTCGGCGATCCTGAATGCGAGCCGCTGATGATGCGTTTCGAAGGCGACCTTGCCGAGACGCTTCTCGCCTGCACCGAGGGCCGCCTGAATAGTGTGAGCCTCAGGCTTTCGCCGCGCGCCGCGGTGGCCGTGGTCCTCGCTTCGGGCGGATATCCAGGCGAGCATCGGAGGGGCGTCGCGATAAGCGGGCTTGAGCGGATTGACGGGGCCGAACCGTCGGACGCGAAGGTGCGATGGGCGCTGCAGAAGACGCGGGTGAAGGTTTTTCATGCAGGCACCGCGATGCAGGAGGGGCGGCTGGTGTCCGACGGCGGCCGCGTGCTGGTGGTGACCGCGATGGCCACGGATTTGTCCCGCGCGGTTGGCGCCGCCTACGAAGCGGCCGCTATGATTGAGTTCGAGGGCCTCCAGATGCGCCGCGATATCGCCCGCCGCGCTCTCGACCGCCTTGCGCAGTGAGTACTGTCAACCGATTTTCCGTGGTCGGCGAGAGTTTCGGAGCGCCCTGTGTTGGTTGAGGGAAATTCCTCTACGGTTGCCGATGCGCTGGCGGCGCTGGCCGCCGGCGACGCGATCGTCTATCCAACGGAGACGTTCTACGCGCTCGGCGTGGACGCGCTCTCGTCGAAGGCGCTCGAGCGCCTGTTCGCAATCAAAGGCCGCGAGCCCGGTAAGCCGGTCGCGCTGATCGCGGCCGACACCGCTATGGCTTTTGCGGTCGCGCGTGAGGTGCCGGCCCAGGCGCGCGTCCTTGCCGAGGCCTTCTGGCCGGGGCCGCTTACGCTGGTGCTGCCCGCGCGCGACGAAATTCCCGCCGCGCTCATCGGCGACGACGGCGGAGTTGGCGTGCGCGTCTCGTCGCATCCGCTCGCCCGCGCGCTCGCCGCCGCGCTTCGCGGTCCGCTCACCGCGACCAGCGCGAATCTCGCGGGCGAACCGCCGGCCGTCGAGCCCACCGCAGCGCGCAGCGCGCTGGGCGATAAAGTTAAAGTGTTCGTTGAGGATGGTAAACTTGCCGGTGGCGCGCCGAGTACTGTGGTCGCCATCGATCGCTCCGGGATGCGCGTGCTGCGCCCGGGCGCGGTGAGCGAGCATCAGTTGGCCGCCGCGCTTAAGGGGACAGCGCATCGAGGTGAGGCTTGAGCAAATGGCGATGACGCATCGAATCGAACCATTCGCGGGGCTGCTCTACGATCCGGAGCGAGTCGGTGTGCTGAGCAACGTCGTCGCGCCGCCGTATGACCTGATCGACAAGGCGCGGCAGGAGGCGCTCTACGCGCGAAGCCTTTACAACGTCGTGCGCCTGGAACTCAACCGCGATCCGGACCGCTACGCCTCGGCGGCGCGCACGCTCGGCGATTGGCACAAGGACGGGGTGCTCAAGCGTGCGACCCGGCCCGCGATTTATCTGTACTCGCAGTTTTTTGAGCTCGAGGGGCGTCTGCTCCGGCGTGACGGCTTTATCGTGCGTATCCGGCTGGAGGAATTCAGCGCCGGACGAATCCTGCCGCACGAGCGGACTTTTCCCGCCGCCAAACAGGACCGGCTCGAACTGCTGACCGCGCTCAGTACCAACGTCAGTCCGGTCTTCGGCCTGTACGCCGGCGCGCATCCAGCGCTCGCCGGTCTCACGGCGGAGCTGACGGCGCGTGAGCCCGCGCTGGAAGTCACCGACGACCTCGGCACCCGCAACCAGTTGCGTCCGATCGAGGACGAGGCGGCGATCGCGACGATTCAGGGGGAACTCGAGAGCTCGCGCATCTTCATCGCCGACGGACACCATCGCTACGAAACCGCGCTCGAGTATCGCCGCCGCCGGCGCGACGCCGAGCACGATCCCGCCACCGCGCAGCCCTACGATTACACGATGATGACGCTGGTCGCCTGCGACGATCCGGGGCTGGTGATCCTGCCGACGTATCGTGTGGCGCGGCGGCTCGACCCGGAGACGATAGCGTCCTTCGATACGCGAGTGGCGCCATTGTTCGCGGTTGAAGAGTTCAGCAGCCCCGACGCGATGCGCGCCGCGCTCGCGAAAGCGGGGCAGGGCACGATCGCGGTGGCGCTCGGCGGCGAGCGGATCAAGCTGCGGCTCCTGCGGCTCAAGGATCCGGGCGCGATGGCTGACGCGATGCCGGCGGCTCCGCTAGCTGTGCAGCGGCTCGACGTAAGCGTGCTGCACGCACTGGTGCTCGAGCGCATCTTTGAGATCACGCCCGAACAGATCAAGGCGGGCGGAGTTATCGAATACACTATCGACGCACTGGAGGCGCTCGGCAACGTCGGGCCGGGCACCGCCAGCGGCGCCTTCCTGATGAATCCGCCGGCGATAGGCGACGTCGAGGCGGTCAGCGACGCGGGCGCCGTGATGCCCGAGAAATCGACCTACTTTCATCCCAAGCTGCTGACCGGACTGGTGCTGAACCCGCTCGACGACGCCGCATCCGCAAAGAGCTGACGCGATGTCCGCTCCGATGCGGTTGGTGCTGGTGCGCCACGGCGAAACCGTCGGCCACTCCAGCATCCGTTACTACGGCCGCACCGACGTGGCGCTGTCTGATTTGGGCCGCCGCCAAATGCGCTTGGCGCGCGAATGGCTGGCGGCGCGCGACGGCGCAAGCGGCTTCGCCCCGGTATTTACGAGCCCGCTGGTTCGCGCGACGGAGGCCGCACGGATAATCGCCGGCCGGGACGCGGCCACGATCGCGATCGAGGAATTCGCCGAAGTCGACTTCGGCCTGTTCGAGGGGCTCACCGCGGAGGAGATCGCCGCGCGCTATCCCGAGGAGTTCCGTCTTTGGAACGTGAACCGCCTCGCGCCCGACTTCGTCTATCCCGAGGGCGAGAGCAGGGCGGCGTTTGTCGCGCGCGTGGCGCGCGGAACTGCGCGGATGCTCGTGTCGTGGCAAGACGCGCATGCGGGTGGCAGCGCGGGCTCGAACGCGCTCGTAGTGGCGCATCGCGGGGTGATTCGCGCGGTCGTGCGCCAGTTGACGGGCGTGTTCGAGCCGCATATCGACCTCGGCTCGATTCACATTCTCGAACAAGAGCCGGGCGGTGCGGATTTGCGCTTCGCGCGATGGCGCCCGGTCGCACTGGACCTGACCGAGCATCTGGCAGGCCGCGGGGGCACGGTTGATTAGCAGGAACCTGGCGCTTTGACTAAACTTCGGCTGTTCTGTGAATCCAAGAAATTGGACAGAATTTGACTCAGAGCCTCCTCGCTGCGGTGGTGGTGTTCACGCTCGCCGGTAGAGCGCCGTTGTTGGTCGGTTCGACCGCGCGGAACGTTTCGCCCGTAGCCTCCAATGTGCAGTTCCTGAGTCAGCGGTGGCACGTGGTCGTTGAGTACAATGGAAACGAAGCAATTTTCGATTACAATCCGCAACGGACGGTTAAGGCAATCCTCGAACGAGCGATTCACACTTTCAGGATCACCCAGGGTCAGCCTCCCTTTTCCCTCTTCAATCTTGCGGGTCTGGAACTCCCGGCCACGGCGTCCGGCGAGGATGCCGGTATTCAACCCGGCGACCACCTGTTGCTACGGCCAAGCAAGGTAAAAGCGGGATCATGAGAGCGTACCCAATTCTGGGTCCACGCTCATGCGGCTCTCTGCCCCTTCCCTGCGTCGAGTGATACAAGAGGGCCAGTCGTTCCGATTTCGGGTGATTCGATGCGCTGCTCTAAGTGCGGCTCAGAAAATCCCGCCGGTGCGAAATTCTGCGACGGGTGCGCGGCACCGCTCGCGCTGCAGTGCCCCTCGTGTGGCACATCAAATAGAGCGGCTGCTAAGTTCTGCATCGAATGCGCCGCTGTGCTCGGGGCCGTCCCCGTGGCGCCAAGGTCCACTGGATCGACGCAGCCGGCACGACCTGAAGAGCACACCATCGCTCTGGGCGCGCCACTGGAACCTGCGAACCTGCCCGAGGGTGAACGCAAGACCGTCACCGCGCTGTTCGCCGACATCAAGGGCTCGACCGAGCTGATGCGCGATCTCGATCCCGAAGAGGCGCGCGCGATAGTCGACCCGGTGCTGCAGCTCATGATGGCGGCGATGCATCGCTACGGCGGTTACGTTGCGCAATCGACCGGCGACGGCATCTTCGCCTTGTTCGGCGCACCTATCGCTCACGAGGACCATCCTCAACGCGCACTGCATGCGGCGCTGGCGATGCAGGAAGAGTTGCGCCGTTACGCCGACCGTCTGCGTAACGAGGGCAAGATTCCGGTCGAGGCGCGGGTCGGAGTGAATACGGGCGAGGTGGTGGTGCGCTCGATACAAGTTGGCGGACATACCGAATACACGCCGGTCGGGCATGTGACCAATCTGGCAGCGCGGATGCAGACGTTGGCGTCGGCCGGTTCGATCGCGGCGAGTGAAGCGACGCAGCGACTGTGCGAGGGCTACTTCGAGTTCCGGTCACTCGGGCCGACGGCGATCAAAGGGCTGAACGCCCCGGTCGAGGTGTACGAGGTGGTGCGCGCCGGACCGCTTAGGACGCACTTCCAGCTCGCGGCGCGGCGCGGGCTGACGCGGTTCGTCGGGCGCGAGCGCGAGATGGCGACGATGGCCGGCGCGCTGGAGCAGGCCAGGGCGGGCCACGGGCAAATCGTTGCGGCAGTTGGCGAGGCGGGCGCGGGCAAGTCGCGCCTCATGTACGAGTTCAAGGCCACTATCCCGGACGGATGCAAAGTGCTGGAGGCGTACTCGGTCTCGCACGGCAAGGCGTCGGCCTGGCTGCCGGTGATCGAGCTGTTGAAGAGCTACTTCGAGATCGCCGATGAGGACGACGACAGTCGCCGGTCCGAGAAGGTCGAGGCCAAAGCGCGTGCTCTCGACCCGGCGCTCGCGGAGACGCTGCCCTACATCCTGAGCGTGCTGGGTGTCGCGGGTGCAGGTGCGTCACTGGCGATGATGGATGCAGGGATAAGGCGCCGGCGCACGCTGGATGCGGTCAAGAGGATCATCATCCGTGAGAGCCTGAAGCAACCGCTGGTGGTGATCTTCGAGGACCTGCACTGGGTGGACGCGGAGACTCAGGAGTTTCTGAACCTGCTGGTTGACAGCGTCGCCAGCGCGCGGATTCTCATGTTGGTCAACTATCGGCCCGAGTACCATCACGAGTGGGGCAACCGCACCTGTTACACCCAGTTGCGCCTCGATCCGCTGCGGGGTCAGAGCGCCGACGAGATGCTGGATGCGCTGCTCGGCAGCGATACGAGCCTGCAGTATCTCAAAAGACTGATCATCGATAGGACCCAAGGCAATCCCTTCTTCATGGAAGAGATCGTGCGGGCGCTGGTCGAGCAGGGTGTGCTGGTCCGCAATGGCGCTACCAGGCTGACCAAGCCGCTGACAGAGATTCACGTCCCGCCCACCGTCCACGGCATCCTGGCCTCACGCATCGACGTGCTACCGGCATCCGAGAAGGACCTGCTGCAGACCCTGGCGGTCATCGGCAAAGACTTCTCGCTGAATCTGGTCAGGCATCTGACTGCCAGTCCGGACGATCGGCTGGAGCCGATGTTGAAGGGCCTGCGGGCGGGCGAGTTCATCTACGAGCGACTCGCATTGGGGGAAGCGGAATATACCTTCAAGCACGCGCTCACGCAGGAGGTGGCTTACAACTCTGTGCTGATGGAGCGCCGCCGGCTCTTGCATGAGCGCACAGGTCAGGCAATCGAGGCGCTGTTCGAGGATCGGATCGATGATCACCTGACCGAGCTGGCCCACCATTACAGCCGCACCGCTAACACGCGCAAGGCAGTAGAGTATCTGTTTCGCGCCGGCAGCCAGGCGGCAGCCCGTTCCGCTCACTCCGAAGCGGTCACCCGGCTTTCCAGTGCTCTGGAGTTCCTCAAGCATCTGCCCGACGACGCCGAACGGGCGCGCCAGGAGCTGTCAGTGCTACTAGTTCTAGGCCTTAGTCTCGGTGCAGTAAAAGGCTGGGCGGCGACGGAATTGGAGCCGGTGTACGAGAGAGCTCGCGAGTTGTGCGCGCAAGTCCGCGACCCTGATCTCTCCTTCCGCGCTCTTTATGGACAATGGATAGTGCGTTGGTGGAAGCGGGAGCTGGACAAGGCTATGGAACTCGCCGACGAGCTTCTGGCCACCGCCGAGGATGTGAGAGACCCGGCCATGCTCTTATGCGGCAACTTCGCGCGCGGTACTATCCTGTTACACCTCGGCGAGTGGGGCTCCGCGAATGAGCACCAGGAGAGGGCGCAGGCTGTTTTCGACCTCCAGCAACCTCTTCCCACGCACCTAGAGTTACGCAGAATAACCTCGTTCGGCTACCTGTGCATTGGCTTGTTCGCGAATGGCTATCCAGATCGTGCCTGGGCGAAATCGCGCGAGCTGTTGGAGGTGGCTCAGCGGTCTTCCGATCCCTACGTTTTGATCGCGGCTTCCTGCTTTGAGGCTGAACACTACTTGACGCGTGGAAACAGCGCAGCCGCGCAAAAGCGCGCGGAAGAGGCAATGGATCTTACCGAAGAAGCTGGATTCAAGAGCCTTTGGCCATTTGCGGCCATTGTTAATGGAGCCGCGCTGATCGCCCAAGGGCGCTACGCAGAGGGCATCGCCGGGATGCGCCGAAGCCTCTCCGCTTTCCGCGCGAGCGGGGCGACGCCGTCCACTGGGTATCTGTGCTTTCTGGCCTTAGGACTCGCAAATATCGGACGGTCCGAAGAAGGACTTCAGGTCGTGGAGGAGGGATTTGCTTCCGTAGCGAAAACCGGAGAGCGGAGCGCCAGTCCACGTCTGCATCACGTTAAGGGTGAAATAGCACTGGCGCAGAACCCGTCGGACGGCGCCAAAGCGGAGCTATGTTTCCGCACGGCGATCGAAATTGCCCGTCGGCAATGCGCGAGAATAGCGGAGTTGCGCGCGACGACGAGCCTCGCCCGGCTGCTCGCGAAGCAGGGTCGCCGCGACGAAGCACGCACGATACTCAACGAAATCTACGCCTGGTTCACCGAAGGCTTCGAAACTGCCGATCTGAAAGACGCGAAATCACTGCTTGACGAACTAGCGGGATAGACGGCGATGCTGTGCGCGAAGTGCAACTACGACAACCCCGCCGATGCACTGTTCTGCATGAAGTGCGGGACCAAAGTCGAGAATCGTTGCTCCTCCTGTAACACCCTAAATCCGGCTGACGCTAACTTCTGTCGAAAATGCGGAGGCGCTCTGGGAGCGGGCGCGCCGGCCTCGTCGCCCAGTCCTGCCACCGCTGCGCAAACTCCGCGCGTCGAAGTCGCTCATGAGCGGCAGACGGCGGAGGGCTTGGAGGGCGAGCGCAAGAGCGTCACCGCGCTGTTCGCGGATATCAAGGGCTCGACCGAGCTGACGCGCGATCTCGATCCCGAGGAGGCGCGCGCGATCGTCGATCCGGTGCTGCAGCTTATGATGGCGGCGGTGCATCGCTACGGCGGCTATGTCGCGCAATCGACCGGCGACGGTATCTTCGCATTGTTCGGCGCGCCGGTCGCGCACGAGGACCATCCGCAACGCGCACTTCATGCGGCGCTGGCGATGCAGGAGGAGTTGCGTCGCTATGCCGAGCGTCTGCGTATGGATGGCAAGATTCCCGTCGAAGCCCGCGTGGGGGTGAACACGGGTGAGGTGGTGGTGCGCTCGATACAAGTTGGCGGACATACCGAATACACGCCGGTCGGTCACGTGACCAATCTGGCGGCGCGGATGCAGACCGCGGCCCCGGAGGGTTCGATCGCGGCGAGCGACGCGACGCAGCGACTGTGCGAGGGCTATTTCGAGTTCCGGGCGCTCGGGCCGACAGCGGTAAAGGGACTCAACGCCCCGGTCGAGGTGTACGAGGTATTGCGCGCCGGACAACTGAGGACACACTTCCAGCTCGCGGCGCGACGTGGGCTGACTCAGTTCGTCGGGCGCGAACGCGAGATGGCGGCAATAGCCGGCGCGCTGCAGCAGGCCAAGGCGGGACACGGGCAGATCGTCGCGGCGGTTGGCGAGGCGGGCGCGGGCAAGTCGCGTCTCGTGTACGAGTTCAAGGCTACTATCCAGGACGGATGTAAAGTGCTGGAGGCGTACTCGGTCTCGCACGGCAAGGCGTCGGCCTGGCTGCCGGTGATCGAGCTGCTGAAGAGCTATTTCGAGATCGCCGACGAGGACGACGAGAGTGGCCGGTCCGAGAAGGTCGAGTCCAGAACGCGTGATCTCGACCCGGAGCTCGCGGAGACGCTGCCTTACATCTTGAGCCTGCTGGGTATCGCGGGCGCGGGTGCATCACTGGCGATGATGGACGCTCAGATAAGGCGCCGGCGCACGCTGGAGGCGATCAAACGCATCCTCATCCGTGAGAGCCTCAAGCAACCGCTGGTGATGATCTTCGAGGACCTGCACTGGATCGACGCCGAGACCCAGGAGCTTCTGGACCTGCTCGTGGACAGCGTGACCAGTGCGCGCATCCTAATGCTGGTCAACTACCGGCCCGAGTACCGTCATGAGTGGGGTAACCGCGCCTGTTATACCCAGTTGCGCCTCGATCCGCTGGGGGGCCAGAGCGCCGACGAGATGCTTGATGCGTTGCTCGGCGGGGATGCAAGCTTGCAATCTCTCAAACGGCTGATCATCGAGAAAACCCAAGGCAACCCCTTCTTCATGGAGGAAATAGTGCGGGCGCTGGTGGAGCAGGGTGTACTGGTCCGCAATGGCGCCATCAGCCTGACCAAACCGCTGACCGAGATTCGCATCCCGCCCACTGTCCAAGCCATCCTGGCCTCACGCATCGACGCACTGCCGGCATCCGAAAAAAGCCTGCTGCAGACCTTGGCGGTTATCGGCAAAGACTTCCCGCTGAATCTGGTCAGGCACATAACTGCCAGTCCGGACGATCGGCTTGACCCGATGTTGAAGAGCTTGCAGGTCGGCGAGTTCATCTATGAGCAACCCGCATCGGGCGAGGGGGAATATGCCTTCAAGCACGCGCTAACGCAGGAGGTTGCGTACAACTCGGTGCTGATAGAGCGCCGCCGGCTCTTGCATGAGCGCACGGGTGAAGCCATCGAGGCGCTGTTCAAGGATCGGATCAACGATCATCTAACCGAGTTGGCTCACCATTACAGTCGCACCGCCAACGCGCGCAAGGCCGTAGAGTATCTATTTCGCGCCGGGAGCCAGGCGATGTCCCGTTCCGCTTTCTCCGAAGCGGCCACCCGGCTTTCGAGTGCCTTGGAGTTCCTCAAGCATCTGCCCGACGATACGGAACGGGCGCGCACAGAACTGGCAGTGCAATCCCGCTTACTTCCTAGTATTGGCTCGGTAAAAGGCTGGGGGGCGGCGGAATTGGAGCCTCTGTATGCGAGAGCGCGAGAGCTGTGCGCGCAAATCCGTGACCCCGCCCTGGTCTTTCCTGTCCTTTTTGAGCAATGGCTAACGCGTTGGTGGAAACTTGAGCTGCACGACGCTCTGGAACTCGCCGACGAGCTTTTGGCCATGGCCGAGGACTTGAAAGACCCAAAGATGCTTCTCTCAGCGCACTGGGCGCGCGGCACTATCCTGCTCGAGCGCGGCGAACTGGTCCCTGCGAATGAGCATCTGGAGAGGTCGCTGGCCGTTTTCGACCTCCGGCAACCTCTTGTCGATCCGCAGGCGGAGTTACGCAGGGTGGCTTCGCTCGGCCAACTGTACTTTGGCCTGTACCAACTTGGCTATCCCGATCGTGCGCGGGTGAAATCGCGCGAGACGCTGGAGGTGGCTCAGCGGTCTTCCATTCCTCAAATTTTGGCTGTGGCTTCCTACCGTGCGGCGCAATACAACTTGGTCCGTGGGGACGGCTCGACGGCGCAAAGGCACGCCGAAGAGGCGATAGCGCTCGGCGAAGCATTCGGACTACGGTCTCTTTGGCCATTGACGACCACGGTTAATGGCGGCGCCCTGATCGCCCAAGGGCGCTATGAGGAGGGCATCGCCGGGATGCGCCGGGGCTTCGCTGCTTTCCGTGCTAGTGGAGCGGAGCCGCCCGCATGGATGATGTCTTTTCTGGCCTCCGGGCTGGGAAAGGTCGGACGGCCACAGGAAGGACTTGAAGCGCTGGAGGAGGGAATTGCTTCCGTCGCGAAGACCGGGGAAAAGTTGAGTAGTCCGTTGTTGCATCACGTCAAAGGTGAGCTGTTGCTGACGCAGAACCCATCGGACGTTGCCGAAGCGGAGCAGTGTTTCCGCACGGCGATCGAAATCGCCCGCAGGCAAAGCGCGAGATCACCGGAGTTGCGCGCCACGACGAGCCTCGGCCGCTTGCTCAATGAGCAGGGCAGGTGTGACGAAGCACGCGCGATGCTCGCCGAAATCTACGGCTGGTTCACCGAGGGCTTCGATACTGTCGATCTCAAGGACGCCAAGGCGCTGCTCGACGAGCTCAGCACCTAGTCCGATGCTGTGCACTCTTGCCGAGAAGCCGAACCATCAGCCCATAGTTAGGGTCTAATTTAATTCAGAAGCGACCGCTAGTGCGGTCTGCCTCAGGCGGTTCTCGGCCATCGCTGGTGCGACCCGCGAGCAAATAGAGCGCGACGGCTATCGCGAGAATGGCACCGGCATTGGCGCCCATGTCGATCATGACCTGTCGGAATTTATCGGGCGAAAGAGTGTCGCCCGTTACACTCATCTGGGCGCCGATGGCCAGGATGCGCCGGGTTGCCGAAATGGCCGCGATGAACAGGAACGGCTGCAAAGACGTGGCGCGCTCCTGCAGATAGGAGAGCACCGTACGCAAAACCTCCATGATGATCATGACCAGCAGCAAATCGTTGACCAACGTGACGACGGCTAATGCAAAGCCTGTATTACGTAGAGCGGTCGGAAAAGCGACCAGGCTGTACCCAAGCATTCCGAGCGCCGCCAGCAGAAATACTACCCCGACCAGGCCGTAAACGATCGCGTCGGCTGCTTCAAGAGCCGGCACAAGCGTTTGGTGGACGTGTTGTGCCCCTGTGGGCGCCTGCGGCTGCTGACTAACTGGAGGCTCCATCCGGTGCATCATACCTGCAGGCGACTAAAACTACAGACCCGGGCCTGTCACATTGGCTCTCAAGGTGTTCTGCATCATTTGGTTCATCATGCCCTCTGAGCCGCTGGCGTGGTAAACGAGGCCAGTCAATCATTTGGCTTAGAGGGGGAGAGTTGGCGAGGCGGGCGCGGGAAGTCGCGCCTGATGTACGAGTTCAAAGCCACTGTCCCGCACGAGTGCAAAGTGCTGGAGGCGTAACCGGTCGCGCAGGGAAAAGTGTCGGCCTGGTTCAGGTCGGTCCTGAAGGTTGCCCCTGAGTCCGGCTTCTCGCCCAATAGCAAGACTGACTATCTGGCTTCGTTCACGGCGCGGGTGGCTTCGGCAGGTTAAGGAAAAGCACGTCGTATCCCAACGTGTTGGTAGTGCCTTTACCGCGGCACTGGAACGTGCTGGTTGGGTCGTCGTACGGATAACTGTAGGCGGTCGGGCACGCCCGCTTGAGATTGACCAGCCATGGTTGAATCTGTGAATCCCAAACCACGTCGTTTGCGCGATTGCCGTTGACGCTTGCACATTTGCTGGTCCCATTCTTGGGCCAAAACTTGCTGAGTCCATCCGGGTTGCCTTGAGCGTAAGTAGCGCATCCGCAGCAGGTTGAAGGATAAGTCTGCGCAGTGCCATCGTTGTAGCAGGAAGTGGTATTGCCGGGGCTGCTGCCGCCCTTGGCGGCGCAGGCGAACAGCGATGCCAGATTGGTCTGGCTGGAGCCATCACCGTCGGTTATGAGGTCTCCACACTTGAGCGGACCGACCGTATAGCTCGGAAAGCCGGCGCAAAAATCATCGGCGCTCCACCAGCCGTCGAAGTTCCCGCATTGCTGCAGGAAGATGCCTTTGCCTGGAATAAACTGCGTGCCGCAATAACCTTTACCTGCGCACTCGATCTCCTTGCTGCACTGGCAGTAGTTCTTGCCGTCCTGCGAAGGCAGGCATTCAAGGTTGTTGGGACACGTATTGGCAACGCCCGGAGTGCACTCCAGGTAACATCCGCCTGGCGCGCCGCTGCATGTGTACTGAGAAGACGGGCATCCGTTTGGAGTGTTGGCGGTGGAACACGGTTTCGAGCTACTGAGAAGGAGAGCCGTGTAGTTCTTCACCTCACCTTCAGGATAATGCACATTCCTGGTGTATTGTATGAAATCCCAGTCACACTTGCCCCCTAGCGCGGTCTTCAGTCCCGGAGCCTTGCACCAGTAGGGCTCTGAGACACTTCCCGGTGTGGCCGTGGGTGCCGGGATCGGTACCATTTCCTCCGCGGTGTTGGCGCCGTTGATTACGGTTATGTCGTAGAAGTCATTGGCTTGACTCTGCAGCGTGAACTCCGCAACTGTTGCGGGATTGCTCCCGCCGACGCCGGCACCGCAGTTGGAATTGGGCGACGCGCTGCAATCGCCGGTGGTGCAATTGGTTCCGTCCGGCTTGCACCCGGTGCGCGCGAAGATTCCGCCGCTCCACCATACTTCGGAGAGAATCGTGGTGCTCTGCCACGTCACCGACGCCTGATCCAGGCAAAATTCGGCCCATCCGCCTCGCTGCGGCGGACTCGCGGACTTCGTGAGTTCCCAGGTAAATGGGTTCGCACCACCCGAGTGCGCGACAGGATTGGTGGGGAGCAAGAAATAGCAGAAATTGGTGTTCGTGTTGCACCCAGCGCCTGGACCGCATTGCGCATCTGTCGTGCATGCGCAGTTCAAGCCACCGTTGGTGTTTGGCCCTGTGCTCTGAGCGCTTCCCGGACATGCAAGCGTTCCCGGCTGGGTTCCGCAGCTGCATGCCCCGGTCGTCGAGTTAATGGTATCCGCCGCCGCAAGACAACTGGTGCTCGCGTTGACGACGCAGACGGAACGAAGTGCGCCGCCGCCGCCTCCAATCCAAAGGTCTTGTGGGCTGTGATTGCTGATCAGGAGTTCGCGCTGGCTCGGTGCGCATGCGACCCCCGCGGCCATACCAAAGCCTGACGTAGCCAAAAGGATCGAGCCCGCCACAGCAAAAATCGACAAGAATTGAGCTATCGTCCGCATCCCCACACCTCGCTCCGCCTTGGACGTACAGGAGGCCACTTAGTAATAACAGTTTATATGTATTTCCGTCAATAATCATTCAATCAGCGAAAATTCCTCACCATAGCACTCTAGCGCTTGGAAAAAGGGAAGAACATTGAGTTGCATCCGCCGATTCCGCCCTCATGCTCGCATGTACAGCTGTAAGCGCCGGGAAGAAAATCCCTGAGTATAAGGGGCTGGATCGGCGAGGTATCGAGATGCGGATGTTACTTGAGGGCCACCCTGGTCCCAGCCGAATCGATGTTAACACTCGTCGCACGCGTGCTTCAGAAATGCTCGGGCTCGCTCGCGCGCCGGTTGTCGCGTTCGAGCTGCACCGTCATGTGACGGATGTTGAACTTCCGATCGAGCATCACCGACATCTCCGACAGCACGCGGTCCTGATCGGCCTCGCGTGTGACCACCGCGTGCGCCGAAAGCGCGAATTGGCGGCTGGCAAGGCACCATACGTGAAGATCGTGGACTTCCTCGGTGTCGCGGATCGCGAGCAGATCGTGGCGCAACTCCTCGAGGTCGATATGCGCCGGCACCGATTCCATCAGTACGTCGACGCCCTCGCGCACCAGGCCCCACGAGCTGTAAAGCACCAGCGCACCGATCAGCAGGCTTATCAGCGCGTCGGCCTGGCCCCATCCGAAGAAATACACCAGTGCGCCCGCGAGCATCACGCCGAAGGTGCCGATCAAATCGGATAGCACGTGGACGAATACCGCCCGCACCGCCATCCCGGGCCGCCCCCCTTCGGCTCCGCCCGCGTGCGTCATCCAGGCCGAGAAACCGTTGACGGCCAGGCCGACCATGGCGATTGCGATTACCGTCAACCCCGCGACTGGCCGCGGATCGTGCAGGCGCTCGACGGCTTCGTACCAGATGAAGATCACCAGCAGCCACAGGAAAAGCCCGTTGGCGAGCGCACCCAGGATTTCGGCGCGCAGGTAGCCGAAGGTTTTGACGCCGCTCGCTGGCCGCGTCGAGATCCATAGCGTGAGCAGCGCGAGACAGAGCGCGGCGATGTCGGTCAGCATATGGACCGCGTCGGAAATCAGCGCGAGGCTGTTCGCGTAGTACCCACCGATGAATTCGGTGGCGCAATAGAGCGCCGTCACGGCGAATACGATCAGCAGGCGGCTTCGATCCGCCGTGGCGGCGTGCTGCAGTTCATGGAGTTGCACGATTTTTTCAGCACGCCTGCCGGCCGATGCCGGATGTCACGCGCGGCACGGCGGTCACCGATACGGCCGCGTAGCCCCGACGGTCCGGGCAGACTTAGTCATACTGGATAAGCGAGAAGCATTGGACCGGCGCGACGCGCTCGCGCCCGCGGAGCGCGGCCAATTCGATCACGAACGCGCAGCTCACGATCGTGGCCTGGAGTTTCTGCGCGAGGCGCATCGTGGCTTCGGCCGTGCCGCCGGTCGCCAGCAGATCGTCGACGATCAGCACGCGCGCGCCGCGCACCAGACCGTCTTCATGGAGCTCGAGCCCTGCGCTGCCATATTCGAGGTCGTAGTTTTCGCCGATCGTGTGGAAGGGCAATTTGCCCGGCTTGCGCGCGATCGTCAGCCCCACGCCGAGGCGGTACGCCACCGGCGCGCCGACGATAAAGCCACGCGACTCGATCCCGAGCACGGTGTCGACCTTGCCCAAAAACGGCGCCGCCATCATATCGACCATCGCGGCAAAGGCGCGCGCGTCGCCGATAAGCGGAGTGATGTCGCGAAACATGATCCCCGGCTTCGGAAAGTCCGGCACGTCACGCACGAGTCTTCGCAGTTCGTTCAGTTCCATCATTAAATGTTTGTGCCCGAAATGTTTGTGCCCGGCGCATGCGATGCGCGGGTCCGGCTAACGATACTAGGAGGGGCCGTTGCGGGCAAAGCTCTCGATGGGCGAAGGGCCTGGCGGCGCAAGATAGCTCAGCGGATTGTAGGCGTGGTTGTCGTAACGCACCTCGAAGTGGAGATTGGGGCCGGTGGTCCGTCCGCTGGTGCCGACCTCCGCGATACTCTGGCCGCGCGCCACGGGCGAGCCCTCGCTTACCAGGATGCGCGAGTTGTGGCCGTAGACCGTCACGTAGTTATCGGAGTGACGGATGATAACCGTGTTGCCGTAGCCGTTGAGCTTTCCCGCAAACGCTACTACGCCGGAGTCGGCGGCGTGCACCGTCGTGCCGGCCGGCGCCGAGATGTCGACGCCGTCATGCATCGTGCCGTGACGCATCCCGAAGCCCGAGGTCACCGTGCCCGACCACAGCGGCCACGCGAATTGGCGCGGCGCGCGCGGCACGTTCCACATCGTGCCCGAGGCGCTCTCTGCGCCGCCGAGCGACGCGTAAGTGTAGGAGCCTGGAATCAGCAGGCTCTGGCCGACGCGGAGATCGCGCGAGTCGCTCAGATGGTTGGCCTCCAGCAGGCGTTGAACGCTGACGCCGTACACGTGTGCGATGTGATAGACGGTTTCGCCGGGACGCACGACGTGCTCGGCCGGCCGCCGCGAGCTTGCGCCGTATGCGAGTTGAGGGCTGGAGGGCGCCGACGACGAGCATCCCGAAAGTATCGAGCATCCGATGATCGCCACCACGATCGTCAAACCCTTCGACCAGCCCTTCGACATGATCGAAGCGATCGCGAGCGGCGGGGCAGCCGTCACTATCGACCTCCCAGATGCGCGCGCCGCCGTATCGACTTTGCTCTCGCCTGCGTCCTCTTCCACTACGTCTTCCACTACCACTCCACTGCCACTTCCACCACTCCGCCACCGCTGGCCCTACGGCTTACCGCTCCGCGCTTTGCGAATCATTGCGTCTTGAATCCGTAGCGGCCGGTCATCTTCACGAACCGGCATTCGCCGAAATATTCCTCGGACCAGGCGTCGTCGCGCCGGCTGATTCGCACCAGGGTTTGAAGGTCGTCTTCGCCGATCGGCGCGACCAACCGTCCCTCAGGCTTGAGTTGTTCGAGCAGTGGACGCGCGATTCCGGGCATCGCCGCGGTCACGATGATAACGTCGAACGGCGCCTGCTCGGGCCATCCCTCCGATCCGTCGCGGCAACTCAGATGCACGTTGCCGATTTCGAGTACTTCAAAGCGCGCGCGCGCCCGCTCGTACAGTGCAGGAAGGCACTCGAGTGAATAGATGTCGGCGGCCAGGCGCGCGAGGACCGCCGCCGCGTAACCGGAGCCGGTGCCGACCTCGAGTACGCGCTCGACGCCGGTCAGGCGGGCGACCTCGCACATCAGGGCGACCATGTAGGGTTGCGAGATCGTTTGCTCGGCCCCGATCGGCAGCGGCTCGTCATCGTAGGCGTGCTCGGCATACTCGGCAGGGATAAAGCGGTCGCGCTCGACCATGCGCATCGCGGCCAGCACGCGGGAGTCGCGGATGCCGCGGCGCTCGAGTTGCTCGACCACCATCCGTTCGCGAGCTTGCGCCAGGTCGTCCATCGTCAGCCCTTCGTCCACCACATCATCCGCGCATCAACTGCACATCGTCGGCTCCATGATTATAGCCTTCGCTGATACTTCATTGTAGGCCGTCTACTGGCGCGCGCCGCGCCGGTCCGCGCAGCCTCGTACGTAGGGCGGCCGGGACGCCGTTTGGGCCTCGAGCCGTAACGACTATCAGGGCGTGTTAGGAAATCCGACAGGAGTGGCAGGAAATCCGGTGGCAAATCGGATCGCACTATACTAAAGCTGGATTTGCACGGGCGGACCGGTTGGGGGCATCGACGGTCCCGCGGACGTCACGAATACAAGCTGGAGAAAGTCTCAATGGCAGAGAAGGAATGGACCGAGGAGAAGGTCCGTGTCGGGGGCACGGAACTCGCGATCATCAAGGGCGGGAAGGGCAAGCCGCTGCTGCTCCTGCACGGCGAGTTGGGATGGCCGGGCTGGACGCCGTGGAACTCCGCGCTGGCCAAGGAGCGCACGCTGATCGCGCCGATTCATCCGGGCTTCGGGAAGACCGCGATGGCCGACTGGATCATGAACATCCGCGACCTGGCCGGCTTCTACCAGCGCTACGTGCGCGAGCAAAAGTTGGGGCCGGTCGACGTGCTCGGTCACTCGCTCGGCGGCTGGATTGCGGCCGAGATGGCCGCCGCCAATCCGGCTCAGTTCAACAAAATGATCCTGGTCGCGCCCGTCGGCATCCGTCCGCCCCAGGGCGAAATCATGGACATGTTCACAGTGACCGCGCGCGTTTACCTGACTCGCGGCGCGGCTGATCCGCAGAAGCCCGACTTCACCAAACTGTTTGGCGGCGAACAGACGCCCGAGCAATACGAGGCGTGGGAAGAGGCGCGGGCCGAGACCGCGCGGCTCGCATGGGCGCCTTACATGTTCAATCCAAGCCTGCCGCATCTGCTCGAGGGAATCGACGGGCTGCCGACGATGCTCTTGTGGGGCAAGCAGGACCCGGTGGTGCCGCTCAGCGCGGCCGAGGTTTATCAACGCTCGATCAAGGGATCGAAGGTCGTGACGATCGACAATTGCGGACACTATCCCGGAGTCGAGCAGCCGGCCGAATTTCTAAAGCAGGTGCGCGCGTTCTTGGGCTGAAGCTCTGGAGAGCATCCGAATGCACATAAGATTGTTTACCATGTGCATTCGCCCAATGAAATCAGGCATTTTTGGCCCCTGCGGAATCGGAAGTGTCCAACAAGTGTCCATCTTGCCGACCGAATAGTGCAGCGGCGACGCGATCCGTCGAGCCGCTCTCGGCGTCCTTGAACCAGTGCGAGTAGACCTTGAGGGTGATGCCAGGGTCGGCATGACCGATCAGATGCGAGACTTCCGTCACGGGAGCGCCTGCCGCGATGAGCGCGCTCGCGAACGAGTGGCGCAGGCTATGCAATCGGACCGTGCGCAACTTGGCGGCGGCGAGTGCAGGGACGAACCCGCGCTGGTAGACGGTGCTGCGACGCATCGGCCGGCCATCGCGTGCGGGAAACACGAGATCGCCCTCGTTGACCGAACAAGCCAGCTTCCACGCCTTGAGCATCACGACGATTTCATGCGGTATCGGAATCGTGCGGATGCCGGCGCGCGTCTTCGGTTCGAAGAACCGCGCTCGGGTCTTTTCCCCGTCGCCCCGTGACCAACTCAAAGATCGGCGAATGAAGACTCGCCCGCGACCCTTGCCGGAACCGTCATCGAATTCGATATCGCTCCAGCGGAGCGCGAACAATTCGCCGCTGCGCGCGCCCGTGGCGGCGGCGGTCGCGAACAAGGTCCGGTAGATGCCAGGGCGCGCACTCGCGATGAGGCGGCGGATCTCGGAAAGGTCAAGCACGTCTTCGGGGCGCACGGCCTGCAATCCCTCGTGACGCTCCCGCGCGTCGGACTCGCCGGTCAGCTCGACCGCGCCGCTGTACACGCGCTCGGTGTTGAGCATCGGATTCGCGATGATGTTTTTCTGACGAACCGCGAACTTGAAGATCGCGCTGAGCGTGCCCATCACGGACCGCACAGTGCTGACGGCGAGGGTGCGCCGCAGCTCGTCGCGAAAGCCCTCAAGCATCTGAACGTCGATGCGATCGAGGCGGATGTTGCCCAGCTTCGGGGTAAAGTAGAGCGTGACGTGACGGCGATAGTTATCGACCGTGCCCGGGCGCCGGGTCGCCCGAGAGTTTAGCCAGGCTTGTGCGACTTCGCCGAAGTTGGGAACCTTCGCCGGCGCAAGAAACTCACCCTTGCGGATCTTCACCTTGTTGTCCGCAAGCGCGTCGCCGGCTTCCTTGCGGGTCGCGTAAAGCTTGCGATAGCGATTGCCGTTCGCATCGCGGAAATCGATCCGGTACTGCCCATCAGCCATCTTCTTGATCGCCACGTTCATCGCCTCCTAGCGCGTGTCGGCGACTTGGCAATCAAGAGCGTGAGCAACTTCGCAGCGGCGCCGCTGATGCCCATCTCGTCGCGCTCCCAGCGGGCGATCGTGTTGCGCGTCACGCCCACCTCGACCGCGAGCCGAGCTTGAGTCCAGCCCATACGCTGGCGGAATTGCCGGATTGCCTTGCCGTCCATGATACGCAGCGTATCAGACGTAATGAGCGAGCGTCAAGCATGTTCATCGCGCTGCGCGAGCGCGGCCTCGACATCGGCCAGCCTGAAGCGGCGATAGCGGCCAAGTTGCACGCAGGGTAGTTTGCCCAGGCGCGCCCACTCGTAAACCCAGCTTGCCTTGACGTGGAAGCGCGCCGCGATTTGTTCGGCGGACAGTAGCTCGCCCTCGATGCCGGCCTTCGGTGTGGCGCCATTGGCGAGCGTCGCCTGCATGTCGGCCGCCCTGAGAGCTTCGAGCAGTCCACCGGCACGCTGGATGAGCTTCAGGCGTTCATCGCGCGGCAGGTCACGAGCCTGCGCGGGATCGCGTGCGAGCGCGTCGAGAGAGACGGGACTGAGCGCGGGCGTCGTCACGATTCACCATCAGCGACCGTCTCGATGTCGGGAAGGGCGCGGATTCTGAAGGTGTCATTCATGGCTTCACCTCCAGCGCGACACCCTTACAAATGCCGCGTGCGCCGGTCCCAGCAACGCGCACAATTCTGATTCCGAGCCGTTCGAGTTTGCGATTAAAGTCGCGACGATGCCCGGCATATTCTTTGTCGCGTTCCCCCCATGCCGTAAAAGTCGAGCCAGAGTTGTTCGACCGTCGTCGTTGCGTCGGGGTCCTCCCGGTCGAGGCGCTCATCCGCCCAGCGCGCGACCGCATTCTGCTCTCTCAGATAAGCGTCGGAAGCCTCACGAACGGTCTGCGGCGGGGCGATTCCTATCTTCTGATATTCCAAACAGCCCGAGATGAGCTTGTGCAAAACGCCGGGAGCTTCGGCGCGGAGCTTTGCGTCAAGTCCCTTGTCCGCCTTCCGGATGTGCTTTGTGTCATCGGCTTCGTCATCCCACTTCTGCGGGAAATTAATCAGTTGCAAGCGCCGTTTCCATGCTCCCTGATCGGCGCCGCGCAAGGCCGGTCGAACGTTCCCAAACGGAATCAACTTATGAGTCCGCGAAAACTCAATATAGTCTTGCCGCATGCGGCGCGCCTTAATCACGGCGTCGCCGGTGAGCGATTTAACGCGGCCCTCGTTCCATATCGTGCCCTCGTCCGATTCGCGGGCAAGCGCGAGACGAACATGAAAGAGATCCATCAGTTCAGTCGGATGTCGTTCGCCTTTGGCGACCAGCAAGGCTTCGATGGGAATAGTGCAGGCATAGCCAATCGGCGATTTGCCCATTAGATCAAGTTCGACGAAGTCATTAAGTGCACCCTTGCCATTGCCGCCGTCGCCTAATTGGAAGAACAAGGCATGCTCTCGGATATCGCCAGTCAAGCAATAGCCATAGACGCGAAGAAGATATTTAACCAGCGCAGTTACTTCGGCGTCATGGGCGGCTTGGCGCTCGGCGTCGAGCTTGCCCGAACTCTTGAGACAAGGTGCACAAACGCAGTCCGCAGGCGAGACGTGCGCGCCCATGATATCAAGCATGAACTGGTCAAAAACCGGCGTCGGAATGTCGCGCGCAGCGACTACGGTTGTTTTCGTGAAATAATCTTCACGAAGCGCCGGCCGGGTACTACCATCACGTAGGTTGACTACATCGCCAGGCGTATTGAGTAGCAAATTGTCCCGGTCGAACTGGTCAACGGTGATGGCGATGGCGGGATGCGACCGGGCGAGCGTTACAACCGCGGCTACGGCCTTTGCGCTGGTGATGGCGTTCGCCGCACGTCGCGCACTTGCTTCGTCCCCGGAGCTTTCTAGCACGGACTCGAAGACTTCATGGGATACGGCGGCCAGCATCGACTTAGCTAAGCTGAATACCCGCAGCTTAGAGTCGTACTCCCAGAGCCCCCGAGCGCTGTCATACAGATACCATCCGTCGGTCGCGTGTCGGAGGTTGGCACCATGTTCTTTGACCAGCCGATGCGACAGGGCGATATCGCTATAAGGCCCCTTGGGAGCAGCCTCGCAATCTTCAACGGCCTGTTCGGCGCGCTGCGCACCAGCCGACGGACGAGCTCGCGATGCGCCGCTGCCAGTTGCACCATCATCGCCAGACTTTGCGTCGTCGTCATGAAACTCCGCGAATGGAATGACAGCCGATTCGAGCGCTTCTCGAAGTTGGTCATCGTTCAGGTCCGCAGCGTCGCCGCCTTCCAGAGCGCTAAGTCCCTCGACACGGGCCGGGTCGAGAATTCTAAGTCTGTCGCTCTGAAACCCGAGCGCGAGCAGGCGTGCGGCGATCTTCCGCATATGCTCGTGGCCAACTTTGTCATGGTCAGGCCACAAGATTATCTCGATGAAGCGCAGCAACGGCTGAAGCTCACCATCGCCAGGTGTCATCGGAGCGCCGCAGACAGTACCGAACGCATCGAGACCAAATCGACGCAAGCGCACACAGGCTTTCTCGCCTTCGACTACCGTAACCGTCGCATCGTCGGGCAGCTCGGGGAGATACTCAGATGCACAAAGCGGCAGCGCTTCCGGGGACAAGCCCTTTAACCCATTGCTACCGTCGCGCATCCACCAGAGCTTTTTCGGCGTCTTGCCATGCGCGTCGATTCGACAATGAGTAGCTACTAAGCGGCCAGCGCAATCTCGAATTTCGTACCGGTCGGGCTCGCGCGCCGCATGACCATTGCCGGTGCCGTTGATATAGGAGTGGAGCGGCAATCCCTGTTCATCAATAATCCGCCTCGCGGCTTCGCCTTGCTTCAGGCCGCGGATAAACGCGAACAGTGAGATAAGGTCGCCGCCTTTTTCGCCGCTCGCGAAATCACAATAAATGCCCAAGCGCAGGTTAACTTTGAATGATCCTAATTCGCGGTCCGGGCGCGTTGGGTTTCGGCTTACCCATTCGTCGCCTTCTCGCTTTCCGTCAGGGAGCCAACTTTGGACGAGCGATAGCGCACGCAAAAGAAGATCGTTGTTCAGTTTCGCGAAGTCGATCATCTGAGCGACAGGCTCTAAGTTCTCTGGCGATTAGATTCGCGCTTCGCCAAATCGTCGGCGGCTTGCGCGAGCCGCAGAACGTCGGCCGCCTGCATCATCACGTCGGCCACTAACAAAGACCCGCGCCGAAGATGCGCGACGGTTGTTACGTGAATTAAATCGCTTTCCTCCGAAAGGAGCTGGTCGAGTCGAACAGATGTTGCCCGACGTCGGAAATTTGATATCGTGAGCATTGCTCTTTCTGTGCCTTTCCTTTCGTGCTGCCGCTCAATGCCTTGGGCGGCAGCGCCGTTTTAAGCTGCCGTGCGACCCAAGCGCGCGCGGCAGATTCTTCGCTACCGCTGTTCGGCGCGCCCGGCCATCGCCTCATCCACCAAAGCTTCGATGCCTTTGCGCGGCACCCGCAACGAATTGCCGACGAGAACCGCTGGCAGGCGGCCAGCCCGAATCAACGCGTACACGGCCGCTGACTTTTTCCCGATTAGCGCGCCGGCGTGCGGAATGGTCAGCAAAACCGGCGGCTCTGTGGGCTGCTGAACTTTCGTCTTCACAGGAAGACTTATACATCCTTGAAAAGCGATAGGCACGCGGTTAAGCTTGACAACATGAAGAACACAAATTCTGACGTTCGGGAGTTCATCGCCACGAGGAACACGCCGAGGCAAGTGGCGATAATAAGCACAAAGCGGCGTCGCGAATGTGCGAGGTTCCTGCTCGGGTTGGGCCAGCTCGACCCGGCGACGCTGGTTTCAAACGAGCGGCCGGGCGACGTTGCTAATTTGTGCAGCGACTTGATCCGATTCGGACTGGCCGCCGCGTTGGTATTCGACCCGACGTTGAAGCTTCAGACGATGGTCGAGCGAATAACGGCCAATCCGAAGCGCACCCTTGCGCCGCTTATCGCGGGAGTGAAAGAACTTCTCGATGCTGTGGTCGATGGCCAGCCGATGACGCTGCCCATCCCAAGCGGCAGCCGGCTGGCGTTCAATGGCAACGCACTAAGACTAATCGAGCGCGAGGGCTTTCCCGGCTCGCTGGCGTGGCGCATGGGCGCCGGCTCTGACCTAACTTTCACTCTCGCGGTGAAACGCCCCCGGCTGCGCGACCAGTGGACCGTGTTCCTGTTTAACGCGATGCGCCAGCTCGACAGCGAACAGGGCATCATGGTCCGCCGTTGCCAGCGCGAAGCCTGCCGCAAGATTTTTCTCGCTGCCCGCCCCAAGCAGATATTCTGCGAGCGCAAATGCGCGGGCGCCGTCGCTCTCGCCCACCACATCGCCAAAGACCCCGAAGCCTACAAAGCCAAGCATCGCAAGTCCGCCCGCCAAAGCTGGAAGTCGCCCGGCGCCAAGCTCAACCGCCTTCGACGCGACGAACACGCCACAATCGAGGCCCTACGTCGCGCCGACAGACTCCCAAAAAAGTAAAAACCCTTGATTTCCCTACGTTTGTGACAGGTGTGACGCTGTCTCCCTATATATAGCGTCTAGTGATAGCTCTGACGCGCGCGCGCCCCTATACGTCCATATATGGGAACTCGTGTCACACCCGTCACACCCCGCGCCCAAGGGAGGGCTGATCCAGTCCTCGACCGTCGCGCTTTTGAATTTCTGATTTCCCGCGTATCGTTAGGCCCATGCCACGCTCGGGCAAGCTGATACATTACCGCGTGAATCCGGAGCGGGTGCCGGCGGTGTGCGCCATCTGCGGCCGGCGCTGGATGTCGCCGGCTTCAAGGTTGACGGCGCGGGCGGTGCAGACCTGTGGCCAAGCGTGCAAGGCGATCGCGATGATGTTGTGGCCGCTGAAAGACCGGGCCGCGTTCGCCTCGACGACGCCCTCGACACCGGATCTGCCAAGCGTCGAAAATTCCCGCGGTCTGGACACTTCGCGGACATCGCCTCGATAAACCCGCACGGCGCGTGAGCTTTTCGGCGCTCTCCATTTACAAAGTATGGTTTACCTTGACCGCCGCGGCCCTCGCGCAGCTAACGCCAGTCGTAGCATGCGGCGTGAATCGACCAGCGCGCCAAGGTCGTCGCCCTCGACCTTGACCACGGTGTCGTCGGCCGCGACGCTCCGCCAGGTCGAGCGCGAGCGGGCCGCTGACTTCGGGCCCCGGGTGACCATCCCCCGCGGCCGTCGGCGCCGAGCCCGCCGAAGCCCTTTATGCGCGCGCGCCCGCTGGGCGGGTGGGGCGGGGGGTGGGGAGACGCGCACGCGCACACGCGTCTATATGCGCGAGCCGCGCGTCGGCGCCGACCATCCCCGGAGGGCGACCCTCCTTGGATGACACGAGGAAATAACAATCCTTTTTCGAAGTCGAGGGCGTACTGGGACCAAGATTTCGGATCGCGAAACGCGCCCGGGTCCCGTGGTATCCGGAATGCTTTACGAAACCCCAATCAACGTACAAGCAAGTAGCTATTAACTAGGAAAGCACGATTAACTTGAGATGGGCGCTGGGAGCGCAGGGCATTTGAATTGCGGCGGGGGCGTGGCGGGCGCTGGGGGCGTCGGGCAAGGGTGGTAGCGTCGGGCGGCGGCAGGAGGGCTCTACAGGCGTTTGCGTAGAGCTGTCACGTAGCCGTGCATGTCGGATAGCTGGCGGATTCGTGCAATCGCCTGCTCGTTTGAGTTTTCTTTGATGGTTGCGCGGATGCTGGCAAGCAAATGGTTGCACGCGCTGTCTGGGAACCGGCTGCGCCGGACGAACGCCGCGACGTACAGGCGGATGGCGCGCCCCATCACGTAGGCCAGCTCGTGGTCGTTGAGTTGATGCTCGGCGACGCATTCCTGTTCGGCGAGCCCGAAGTCGCTGCGGATCTCGTCGGCGAATCCGTCTAGCTGTTCATCGGTGAAGGCCATTTCATTTCTCCTCACTGCGCCTCATCGACATAGACGAGGTCCGCGTAATTCGTTGATTTGCAAACCGCCGGCACGGTCGGCCTGCGAAATGGGACCGAAAATTGTGTTGCGCCTCGCGAGTCAGTAGTCGCTTGGTATGTCGGCTTGAGAAGACGCCTTTGTGACTTTGACGGATGCCACACCCATGTGGATGATGCCGAGCTTCTCGGCCGCGCGCCGGGACAGATCGAGGCTGCGACCAGGCACGAAAGGACCGCGGTCGTTGATTCGAACACTTATGGATTTCCCGTTCTGTGGGTTCGTAACTTTGACCACCGAACCAATCGGCAACGCTCTGGACGCTGCCGTCAGAGCCCTTGGATTGAATATCTCACCGCTGGTGGTTTTACGCCCGGCCAAGCCCGGGCCATACCATGAGGCCTTCACTAGATGAGCGCCGG
>Ga0185299_10000342_pt1 | contig 137643 bp, 113 predicted proteins | sample PaiPotPPA55metaG_FD_128002 | JGI IMG/M metagenome (GOLD analysis project Ga0185299, IMG submission 128002) | Iron sulfur acid spring bacterial and archeal communities from Banff, Canada, to study Microbial Dark Matter (Phase II) - Paint Pots PPA... ...
CGATGGAATCAAACGCGCGGAATTGCACCTTGGGATTGTGCTTCGACAGCACCTTGGTGATGGCCGCCGTCAAAGTAGTCTTGCCGTGATCAATGTGACCAATGGTCCCAATGTTCACGTGCGGCTTGTTACGTTCGAATTTCTCCTTCGCCATCTGTTCCTCAGCTCCTCAAATCAAAGTCGTTTTTGCTGCCACTACAAATTCTGCATTCTTAATCCCGGATTTACCCTCGCGTACTCTTGCCCTTGTTCTTGTCGATAATTTCCTGCGCAATCGAATTAGGCGCCTCGGCGTAATGCGAAAAGTGCATGGTGAAATTCGCGCGGCCCTGCGTGCGGCTGCGCAAATCCGTCGCATAACCAAACATCTGCGCGAGCGGCACTTCCGCGCGAATCACGTTGCTGCCGGAGCGGTTCTCGGAACCTTGAATGGCCGAGCGCCGCGCGTTTAAGTCGCCGTAAACAGCGGCCATATATTCTTCGGGAACGACCACTTCCACTTTCATGATGGGTTCCAGCAAAACCGGCGAAGCTTTGTGGCAAGCTTCCTTGAATGCCATGGAACCCGCAATTTTAAAGGCCATTTCTGAGCTGTCCACATCGTGGTAGCTGCCGTCGATGAGCACCACCGCGACGTCCACCATGGTGAAACCGGCCAGAATGCCGTTGTCCAAAGCTTCGCGAATGCCCGCTTCGATGGGGGCGATAAATTCGCGTGGAATCGAGCCGCCAATAATTTTGTCGATGAACAGGAAGCGATGCTCTTTGTCGAACTTCCACTTGCCCGCCGGCCCGCCAACCACCTCTTTAGCAAGCGCATCGAGTTCGTCGGTGGACATTTCCTTCATGTTCTCGTGGCTCGAGCTCGGAATTGGATGGAGCTCGATCTTGCAATGTCCGTATTGCCCACGGCCGCCGGTCTGCTTGATGTACTTCCCTTCCGCGGTGGCTTTTTTGCGAATCGTTTCGCGATATGCCACTTGCGGGCGGCCGACATTGGCCTGCACGTTGTATTCGCGCAGCATGCGGTCCACGATGATTTCAAGATGCAACTCGCCCATGCCCGAAATTAAAGTCTGTCCCGTGTCGGGTTCGGTGGAAACGCGGAAGGTAGGATCTTCCTGCGCCAGCCGTTGCATAGCCACACCAAGCTTGTCCTGATCGGCTTTGGTTTTGGGTTCGATGGCAACGGAGATAACCGGGGCTGGAAAATCGATGGACTCCAGAACCACCGGCTTGTTTTCATCGCAAAGCGTGTCGCCGGTATTGACACTCTTCAAACCCACACACGCGCAAATATCGCCAGCGTAAACGGTGTCGATTTCTTCGCGCTTGTTAGCGTGCATTTGCAGCAAACGGCTGATGCGCTCGCGCGTACCTTTGCCGGAGTTATAGACGTAGCTGCCGGATTTCAAAACTCCGGAATAGACGCGGATATACGTGACATGGCCGACGAAGGGGTCGGACATAATTTTAAAGGCCAGCGCAGAAAACGGAGCATCGTCGGAAGCGCGGCGCAGTGCGACTTCATCAGTGAGCGGATTTATGCCTTCGAGCGGCGGCACGTCCACAGGGGACGGCAGAAAATCGACCACCGCATCCAACAAAGGCTGAATGCCTTTGTTCTTGAATGCCGAGCCGGCCAGCACCGGAACGATTTTCAGGCCTAGCGTAGATTTGCGAATAGACTTGCGCATTTCCTCGACGGAAAGCGTGCCCTCCGTGAGGTATTTGTCGATGACTTCGTCGTCATGCTCGGCAACGTATTCAACAACCTTGTTGCGATGCTCGTCGTAAAAAGCCTTGTCTATGGCGGAGCCCTTCAACGCCGCGGCCACATCCGGGCGTGAATCGACGAAGGCCTTATCCCACAACTTTTCAACGGGGAATTCTTCGAATTTGGCGCCGAGAGTTTCTTCCAGCCAGACGATGACTTTCTGTTCCAGAAAATCGATGATGCCGATGAAATTATCTTCGCGGCCCAGAGGAAATTGCAGCGGTACCGGATGTGCTCCCAGACGCGCGCGAATGGTGCGGACAACGTGATCAAAATCCGCGCCCATGCGGTCCATCTTGTTCACAAAGCAAATGCGCGGCACGCGGTATTTGTCGGCCTGACGCCACACCGTTTCCGATTGCGGCTGTACACCAGCAACGGAGTCAAAAACGCACACAGCGCCGTCAAGCACCCGCAACGAGCGCTCCACTTCCACGGTAAAGTCCACGTGGCCAGGTGTATCGATAATGTTTACGCGGTATTTCTTGCCATTGCGGTCCCACGATGCGGTTGTAGCAGCGCTGGTAATCGTAATGCCACGCTCGCGCTCCTGCTCCATCCAGTCCATCGTGGCGGTACCTTCGTCCACCGAACCGATCTTGTAGGTCACACCGGTATAGAAAAGAATGCGCTCTGTCGACGTGGTTTTTCCGGCGTCGATATGCGCCATAATCCCGATGTTGCGCGTGTCTTCGAGTTTGAATGCCCTGCTCATGTGTCCTTGTTCAGCCTGCTTTGCAGATACTTGTTTCCCAGAGTCCGGTTTTGCCGATCCTTGCTTCGTCGATTCCTGTGGCGTTAAGTCTTTTACTGGCACGATTCAACCTTCAGTCAATTGCATGTCGCGCTTACCAGCGATAGTGCGCGAAGGCCTTGTTGGCTTCAGCCATTCGATGCACATCTTCTTTCTTCTTCATGGCCCCGCCGCGAGCGTTCGAAGCGTCGATCAACTCGTCAGCCAACTTGTCGACCATGGTCTTGCCGGAGCGTTCGCGTGAATACTGCAGCAACCAGCGAATGGCCAGCGATTGCCGCCGGAAAGGATTTACTTCCACGGGAACCTGGTAGTTCGCGCCACCGACGCGCCGCGTTTTTACTTCCAGCAGCGGCTTCACGTTCTCGACCGCCTTATTAAAAATCTTCAGCGCATCGTCGTTCGTTTTCTTGGCAACCTGGTCCATCGCGCCATAAAATGCGCGCTGCGCCGTGGATTTTTTGCCTTCCCACATCATCGAGCAGATGAACTTATCCACCAGTTGGCTGTCATAAACCGGGTCGCTTGCTTGCGGCCGGCGGGTAACTAGTCCTTTGCGTGGCATTGCTGTGTATAGCTCCTTCAGAAAATTGCGAATTCAAAAGCTTGCGAACGTTGCTGCAATACTTCCTGTCAAATTTCGTTTACTTGGTCTGACCGGCCTTTGGACGCTTGGCGCCGTATTTCGAGCGCCCCTGCTTGCGATTCTCTACGCCCGCGGCGTCCAGCGTGCCGCGCACGATGTGGTAACGCACTCCCGGCAAATCCTTCACGCGGCCGCCGCGCACCAGCACGATCGAGTGCTCCTGCAAATTGTGGCCAACACCAGGGATGTATGTGGTGACTTCGATCGAATTGGTCAGACGCACACGCGCAACTTTGCGCAGCGCCGAGTTTGGCTTTTTAGGAGTTTGCGTATACACGCGAATGCAAACGCCGCGCTTCTCCGGGCAGCCCATCAGCGCAGGAGACTTGGTTTTAACCTGGACCTGCTCGCGGCCCATACGTACTAGTTGCGAAAACGTCGGCACAGTTATTTCCCTCAATGGCGCGCACGATTTTCCGTGGCTCTCGCAAGGCGCGCACACAATAATGCACGAGAGCGCACTCCAACGCTGAAAGGTCTACTGCGAATCCGGAGATACCAGCAAGAAACTCCGTGCGCAACTCCAAGAGGCGGACGTGTTCGCTCCTGGCTTCGATTCGGAGAGGCTTACTCGGCTTTGCGGGACTGGCGTCCCATTCCGGCCGCTCTTCTGTCCCATTCCGTCGTGCAATGTTCCGGGACTGAAGAATTCCTTCCAACTACGACCGCTACAGACATGCGGTCGCCCCCGTCGGCGTAGAAACTACTCCGACAAACAACGAAGTATAAGGAAGAAAACGTGCTCTGTCAATTTATCTTCGAAACTGGCATGTGGAAATAAAGGCAAAACCGGCGTTTGGCCCCGCCCTTGCCTGCACCGGAAGAATAATCAAGCCCACGGTACCTCCGACCGCCTATTTGGAAGATCGCTCCGTAAGTGTCGCAGTAGCAGTCGGTTACAAGGAATCGTCCAACTCAGAGGAGGTTCTTCTACCACGGCGCCATCACCCGCCGCTGAAGAATTACCGCTTGACGGCTGGCGCGATTCCGCACGCCGTTCACCACCCGGTCCAACGTATTTCGAGACGCGTTTTTCACGATCAGGTTTTCACGGTCTTTTTCAACGGATTCCATCTCTGCCTTTAGCCCACGATCCAAGCTATTTTTCAGCTCCGCCCATTCCCGACTCGCTTGCTCATGCCCATAACCACTGAACTTCGGGTGCCCGGCGGTGAAGCGATAATCTCGCACCAGCCTCAGGCCCCTCAGGCGCGTAACCGCTCCCACCATGTATTCAATGCCCCAGCCTAATTTGTTGGTCCTTGGATCCACTCGCGGAGTATCGCGGAGCACCTCGGTAGAGATGGCCCAAAAACAGCAATCCGTGGCGGGAACTTCGTAAACCCCTTTGTCCAGTTTCGCGAGCGCGTCCCGCCGGTAGACGTGGGCATTGAAATCAACATTTGGCGCGTACACCCCGACACCAAAATCTCGGATGTATCGCACCGCTTCAGATAGCATCAGGCCAACTTTTTCCGGCCAAATATCGGCCTGAATATGGACGAAAACGTCAGCGTCAAAGCGATCAAGGGCAGCGTTCCACTGCTCGGTAAAATACGCGTCGTTGCCTATGTGTTGCCAGTGAGGGTGGCGCAGTCTGAGGCTATCGTCGGAGTTGATTACCGTGGTTTCACAATGCGGCTTAAACAATTTTTCTAATATGGCGGCGTGCTGTTTTTTGCCTGGCCAATTAAAAATAAATGCCTGCACACGCATAATTCCCCCTCAGGAATTACTATGTTGTGCATCATACCAAGTGTCGAAGCCTCGGCAATACCTCATTTTCCCACATAGAAGGTACTTGAAACGCTGTAGCCAACAATCGTTTGACAGAGGAGGGCAAATTGAACCGTCATTCGGACAACGGAGGTTTTTCCTTACTATCGTCGGCGCCCCGGTCGCCGAATGGCCATAAACCAGAGGCCCTCAGGAATTCGAACTGATGTTGCGCGCGCAACATTGTAGCGGTTTTGTTTGCAGGCCAAGGCTTGGCAAATCGTTCCGGACGGTCCGCGATCCAAAAAGCGGTCATGGCCATGAGCGTAGCGTCCTGCGCCAGTACCTCCGGTTTTACTTCTTCCAAAGCATCGGCAGCGGAATGGTGCGTGTATTTATATTCGGGCGAATCCTGATTCATATTGATCCCCGGCAAGCCGGCCATGATAAATGGCCCGGTGTCGGTTCCGAACTCAACTTTGTCGCTTACCTTGATGCTGCGAATGTTGGCCAGAGAGTCTACAAAGTTCTGAAATTCTCCGACCAGATCGTCGCGGCCGCCGAGCTGAAATTCCTTGACCGGGCCTTGGCCTTCATCGAGCACAAGATCGCCGAGATGGTTGGCCATTTCCGATTGATGCTGTTTTACGTAGGCGTAGGAGCCCAGCAAACCTTGCTCTTCACCGTTAAACAGAACGAAGCGGATTGTGCGCCGCGGGCGCTGGCCAGATCGCAGAATGGCCTCGGCAGCAGCAAGGACGCTAATGGAACCCATGCCATTATCGGTGGCTCCTTCTGACAAATCCCAGGAATCCAGATGCGCGCCCACGACCAGAATTTCATCCGGGTGCTCGCGGCCGCGAATTTCTCCGACGACGTTTGCGGTTTCCACCGGGCCGTCGCTGAACGTGTTATGAACATTCAGGCGCACATGGACTTTTTTGCCGCTGTCCAAGAAACGTTCCAACTGGCTCTGATCTTCGGTGGTGAGAGACAGGACCGGTATGTTGAAATCGGCTGCAAACCCGAGAATGCCAGTGTGGGTCAGGTTCATGCCCTCGCTTTTGAATCCGCCTTGACCGCCAAAGATCGCGACTGCTCCGTTTTTGCCCACCAGTTTCACGAAATCACTGAACTGCGCAAAAATTAGCATTCCATCTTGGTCTTTTTTTGGTTCACCGTTGGCAACCATCAAGATGATTTTTCCGCTGAATTTGGCAGGATCCTTTGTCTCTTCGTCCAGATGGAAAACGTTGGCGGCAACCACTTCGCCTTCAACGCCAGCCGCGGGAGTGGATCCCGTCCAGCCCATGGCATCGACGTTGAGCCGACGATGGATCGGGTCCATTAATTCCGCCTGCGCGGTGCCCCGCGTCCATCCTCGCCAGATCTGGAATTTTTCAGCATGAACATTCTCGAGGCCGATGGCGCGCATTTTGCTGAGACTCCATTCGACAGCTTTCTGCGACTGCGGCGACCCAGTAACACGGGCACCCACGTCGTCGCTGAGTTGCGTCAGGTATTCGAAGGCATGCGATTCAACCAGACCTTCTCCCGCAATTTTTACCAGCGCCGCTTTGGTCGCTTCTTCGTTGGCCTCCTTCAAGACAACACTCGCGGCGGATAGCGCAAGGAGTGAAGATAGAACTGCGAGAATCTCAAAAGCACGGCGCATTAATTTCTCTCCTGACATCCAGTCTATAGCACGCCCCTGTGCCATGCACTTGAGACGGCCCTGACTGCAAAAGGGTTTACGACTGCCGATAAATTTCATTGGGCATCGCAGGACTTTTGACTGTGCCGACGCATTCTCTTCTTTGCGTCTTTCCCTCAGAGCACCTAAACTGCAAAATGTGTTTGTGAATCGATCATTCATTTCTATGAAACTGGGGCACGCTGCGACAGCGTTTTTTGTACTGGCGGCCACTTTGCCTCTTTTATCTGCACAGCATCCGGCAGACCCGTCCAGCGAAACGCCAGCCAGTTCCGATCAAAATACCCATCAAAACACTCATCAAAACCACCAGCAAAACACTGATCAGAAGCCCGGCAGTGAGACCCCACTAACTCCCGCACAAATCGAACTGCTCGAAACGCACATCCGCTTTGAGGCCGACGGCGCGAGTCGCAAAGAAGTGCGCGCGAGAGTGCGCATCAATACGGAACTAGGGACTCGGCAATTCGCGCGGCTGAGTTTTGACTACAATCGCGCATTCGAAACGGTAGACATTCCGTTGGCGCGCATCACGCATGCCAGCGGTGGTACCGCTGACATTTTGCCCAGCGCGGTAACCGATCAACCGAATCCCACCGTCGTCGAAGCCAGCGCTTACCAGGATATTCGGCGCAAAACGATTCGAATTCTCGGGCTCCAACCCACGGACATCCTGGAATATCGCGTGGTCACCACGGCGCACGCCCCGCTCGCGCCAGATTTTTATTTATTCCACACTTTTGCGAAGGACGCCATCGTTACGCAGGAGCAGTTCGAATTGGATCTGCCTTCCTCGCGAGCCGTGCAGCTACGAGTAAATCCTGCCACAGCAGCCAGTTACGAAGGAAAAACTGGTGAGGGATCGGAATCGCGCGTTATTCGCCGCTGGGAATATCGCTGGAGTTCCCCGGAAGGCACTTCGAAGAGTTCCCAAGATGTTTCTGCTGAACCGGACGTAACGCTCACTACGTTTACCTCCTGGAAGCAGCTTTCGACGCGGCTGGCAGAGAAATTTGAAGCGACAGAAAATATTGCGCCGCCCGTAATCGAGAAATCAAACGATTTGACTAAGTCAGCCGAAAAACCCGAAGAAAAAATCGAAGCCATTTACGATTTTGTGTCGCAAAAAATTACCACCGTCGAACTCCCGCTGGAATCAAACGGCTTTCGTCCACGTGCGCCGGCGGAGATTCTTTCCTCCGGTTACGCCACGCCTGAAGACAAGATGGTGCTATTTTCGGCGCTTACACGTGCAGCAAAGATGCCCGCGATTGTGACTCTCGCAGGCGCGCCCGATGCGGCCGAAAAAATGCTTCCGCGCCCTTCCATGTTCACCCATGCCCTGGTGTGGACCGGGACGGGCAAAGATGGGCCGGGGTTCTGGCTGGACCCCAGCATGGAAGTGGCGCCATTTCGCATGATCGGCGCCAATTTGCGTGGCAAGCCTGCTTTTTTGCTTTTGCCCGATACAAAAGAAAACTCTTCGTTGTCGCCATGGCTAACGGTACCCGTTGATTTACCCTTCGCGGCGTCGCAGCAGGTAAGTGTCGACGCGGTCCTGGCCACGGACGGCCAACTCAGTGCCAAGGTACATTACTCGCTGCGCGGCGACAACGAGTTGTTATTGCGCGTGGCACTTCATCAAACTGTAAAGGAGAAATGGCGGGATCTGGCCCAACTTCTGTCTATCTCCGACGGATTTCGCGGACAAGTGACCAACGTGACTGCATCGGATCCGTCGAATACACGGCAGCCTTTCTCCGTGGATTACGAAATTGTTATGCCGAAGTTTGTGGATTGGTCCAAAAAACCGGTGCGCATCCCTGCGTTGCTTCCTCAACTAGGCTTGCCCGATGCGTCCGCCAACGCTGTCGCGGCCGCCGCGGCCTCGGCGATCGATCTTGGCACGCCTCTCGATGTGGACACCCACGCCACGCTGCAATTGCCGCCCGGAACAACCGCCCACGCGCCTACGGGAACATCTGTGGAACGCGACTACGCAACGTTCGCGTCCAAATACACCATGCAGGGCCCGGACTCTGGCGGAAACGTGACGCTGACCGCGTCGCGGCGTGTTCATTTTTTGTTGCGGGAAGTCCCGGCTTCACGCGTCACGGATTACAAGGCCTTCGTACGCGCGGTGCAAAACGACGAAGCGCAGGATTTCACTCTGGAACGGACCACGTCCGCGGATGATCATGCAAAGCCCGCAGTGAAGAAGACTTCGGTAGAGACGAAGCCTAAGTAGGAAAGTACGCTATTTCACCTGCAAAATCTCTCTCTCTTTCGTGGTCGATAAATCTTCCATTTTTTTGGTTTCCGCGTGAGAGATTTTTTCGAGCTCGTCGAGCCCGCGCTTCTTTTCGTCTTCGCTGATTTTCTTGTCTTTTTCCAGTTTTTCGACTGCTTCTTTCAAGTCGCGGCGGACGTTCCTCAGTGCGGTGCGGTGATTCTCCAGGATCTTGTGCAGTTGTTTCACGAGATCCTTGCGGCGCTCTTCGGTAAGGGCGGGGATCGGAACGCGAACGACTTTGCCATCATTTGTGGGATTAAGGCCCAAGTCCGAGGTGCGGATCGCTTTGTCGATCAAGGGAACTACGCTGGGATCCCACGGAGCGATAACGATCATGCTGGGCTCCGGCACCGTCAGCGCTCCGAGCTGATTTACGGGCATGGGCGAGCCGTGATAATCGACGCGGATGCTGTCCAGCAGGGATGCATTGGCGCGGCCGGTGCGCAACGTGCTCAACTCTTTGCGAAAATCCTCGACCGCTTTTTCCATGCGAGTTTTCGCGGCGGCCATAGCTTCTTTTGTGTTAGCAATCACGCTCATATACACCTCTCAAGAAACGCTAAGGTGAATCGATAAGTTTTGTTTTCTGATTCAGTTGCCGTTTACATCCGCCGCATCAGAATCGCAAATGTTGAACCGAGATTCTACGCGGGTATCACCGTTGAACCTACGCGCTCCCCTAATAGCACGCGCCGAATGTTTCCGTGACGATTCATATTAAACACCACGATAGGCATGCCATTGTCCATGCACAGAGAAATCGCCGTGGCGTCCATGACTTTTAAACTTTTGTGCAGCACGTCGCGATAGGTCACTTCGGCGTACAGCTTCGCTTCCTTCACTAATTCCGGGTCAGCGTCGTAGATACCGTCCACGCGCGTGGCTTTTAAAATCACGTCGGCCTTGATTTCCATGGCTCGAAGCGCGGCAGCAGTGTCTGTGGAGAAGTACGGATTGCCAATGCCCGCCGCGAAAATTACCGTGCGGCCTTTTTCGAGGTGGCGAATTGCACGTCGGCGAATGAAAGGCTCTGACACCTGGTGCATCTCGATGGCGCTTTGTACCCGCGTATGCACACCCTCTTTTTCGAGCGCGTCCTGTAACGCCAGTGCATTTATGACCGTGGCGAGCATGCCCATAAAATCGCCGGTGGCGCGATCGATCTCGAATCCTTTTTGCCGCGCACCGCGAAAAATGTTCCCCCCGCCGACCATGATGGCCACTTCCACGCCCAAAGCGTGTACATCCTTTAACTCTCGCGCTATAGCTTGTATAGTTTCGCCGTGAATTCCAAAGCCCTGCGGCCCCTGAAACGATTCTCCAGAAAGTTTCAACAAAATACGTTTGTAAATGGGTTGAATATGATTAGCCGGGGGCGATGACACGCGCTTTGCTGTGGCTGGTAAGCGAGCGGCAATTTTTGGTTTGACGATCTTCGCTGGCATGAATCTCCGGTGGATACGCTGAAAGCTTCGAAATTGTAACAAACTATCTTAGTCGCCGCACGGCAGGAGTATCAAAAAAAAAGCGCCCCGAATACAGTCGAGGCGCTTTCTAGCGCTTTTTTGTGGCAGTCGAGAGTTTATGCGGAAACCGGCAAAGCTCCGTTGTCCGAACTCGAAGATCCGCCGCCACTCACTTCGCCGACTTTAAAACGCACGAAGCGGCGAATGCCCATGTTCTCGCCGAGATTGGCGATGGCTTGGCTAATCATCTCGCCGATAGTGACGCTTTCGTCCTTGATGTAGTGCTGCTCGTAGAGGCAGTTTTCCTCGTAAAACTTCTCCATTTTGCCGTTCACGATTTTCTCGATTACGGCATCCGGCTTCCCGGTTGCGCGCGCCTGAGCGCTGTAGATTTCGCGTTCTTTTTCCAGCATTTCAGACGTAACTTCTTCTCGCCGCACGTAACGGGGGTCGAGCGCCGCGATGTGCATGGCTATGTCGTGGCAAAGCTGTTGAAAAACGGGAGTGCGCGCGACGAAATCAGACTCGCAATTGATTTCCACGAGCACACCAATCTTGCCGCCCGCGTGGATGTAGCTGCCCACCAAACCTTCGCTGGCTTCGCGTTGAGCCTTTTTCGCGGCCGCAGCCTGGCCTTTCTTGCGCAAGACGCTGATGGCTTTCTCGATGTCGCCTCCGGCCTCGATTAAGGCCGCGCGGCAATCGGCAAAGCCTGCGTTGGTGCGTTCCCGCAACTCTTTCACCAGTTGCGCGGGAATATTGTTGTTGGGTGTTGGCTGTGTGCTCATTCGTGCTCTCTTCTCACTATTATTTGATGTCCGGATGGTGATGCAGGTATCTCCTCGGCCCGTTCGCTCGGGCTCAGGATGACCTTCTCGCGCGCAGGTACTACCCGTTACCGGTGCGCTTCTGCTGCGTCGGGGGGAACGGTCGCTTCGGCAGTTTCCGCAGGCTCCACAGGAGCATCGATGGGCGTCTCAACAACGCCTTCCACGAAGTCGCCTTCCTGCTTTTCGTACTGCTCGTAGGCGCTGGTGTCCACATATTCGACGCCATCGACGAGGGCCTGATCCGCGGTGGCTTTCTGTTCCGCCACTTGCGACTGCTGGTAGGCGTTGTGGCCTTCCAGCACGGATTCGGAAATTTTCGAAGTAAACAGGCGAATGGCGCGCAGGGCGTCGTCATTGCCCGGAATAATCCAGTCGACTACATCAGGGTCGCAATTGGTGTCTACCACTGAAACCACCGGCACGCCCATGCGCCGCGCTTCCTTGACCGCAATTTCTTCGGCATTGGAATCGATCACAAACATGGCGTCTGGCAATTGCGCCATATTCTCGATGCCTTCGAGATTCTGAAAGAGATGCTTCATTTCGCGCTCGAGACGCGCTTTTTCTTTCTTCGACAGCTCATTCATGCGGCCGTCTTCGCTCATGGCCTTCAACAGCTTCAAACGCTTGATGGATTTCTGCAACGTGGACCAGTTGGTCAGCGTGCCACCCAGCCAGCGGTGGTTCACGAAAAATGCGCCACAGCGCTTCGCTTCTTCGGCGACCGCCTCCTGGGCCTGGCGCTTGGTGCCCACAAAAAGAACGTTTCTGCCTTGCGCCGAAAGTTCGCCGACGAAGCGGCTGGCTTCGCGGAACATTTTCAGCGTCTTTTGAAGATCGATAATGTGAATGCCATTGCGTTCCCCGAAAATGTACTCCTTCATTTTCGGATTCCAGCGTCGCGTCTGGTGACCGAAGTGAACTCCGGCCTCCAGCAACTCTTTCATAGTAATTTCTACTGCCAAGTTTCCTCCTTTAAGGATTGCTGTTTGCGCTCGCGAGCAAAAAAGCTCTCGCGAAAGAACAGCCTTTTTGCCGGCTCCTTGCCGGCCGTGATCTCGGCGGCGTCGTTTGCGCGAAACCGCCGGAGCTCGAAGCTGAGTACTTCTAAATCCCGTACCCAGCAAAATCGAAACAACTCGCGAATTCCTGCGGTCCAAGACCGCGGAATCCGGCGTCGCCTAGCGCTTGGTGAACTGGAAGCGCTTGCGTGCGCCCTTCTGGCCGTACTTCTTACGTTCCTTCATGCGCGAATCGCGAGTCAGAAATCCATTCTTGCGCAACGCCGGACGCAACTCCGGATTGAACACGGAAATGGCCCGAGCCAGGCCCATGCGGACCGCTCCGGCCTGCCCGCCAACTCCACCGCCCTTGGCGGTGATGACCACATCAACCTGATCGTGCAGGTTCGTGAACTTCAGCGGTTCAGTAGCATTGTGCTTCCAGGCCACGTTAGGAAAATATTCTTCCGCTGTTCTGCCATTTACCTTGAACTTGCCGGAACCGGCACGCAGAAAAACTCGCGCAACAGATTCCTTACGGCGACCTGTACCCAGAATCCAAGTTTGCTTGCCCATGAGGGGCGAACCAGTAGAACTCAACGTTCCTCCTAAACTCCAAAACAACAACTCGTGCGCGAAAAATCAATGAAAGCGGTTTCAGAGACACTTAGTGCGTGTATCTCGAAAAACCCGATGGAAAAATCCTGGAGACTGGAATACTGCAGGTTGTTACACCCACCAGAACAACAATCCCCGAACCCTTACAGTTTCAACGACTAACTTGCCATGGCCTGCGGCTTTTGCCCGGCGTGCCGCGCTAGTCCGGCGGCATCTCGGTACACGCGCAGTTTCTTGGCCCGTCGCGCACGCAATTTATTCTTCGGCAACATGCCCAGCACCGCTTCGCGAACCATCCAGTCCGCCTTAGCCACGCGCAAACGCTTGGCTGGAACTTCCTTCAGCCCGCCTGGATAACCACTGTGCGAGTAATAAACCTTTTGTTCGACCTTGTTTCCAGTCAGGCGGATTTTGTCCGCGTTGATGACCACCACGTGATCGCCGGAGTCGAGATAGGGAGTAAAACTCGGATTATCTTTACCGATTAAAATGCGAGCCACTTTGGTGGCCAGCCGGCCCAGGACCATATCCGTCGCATCGATTACAAACCAGTTAGCGCCTACTTTTAGGGCTTCGGCTTCCTCACCCTTAGCTACGTACGTCCTCATTGAAACGGTCACACCTTTCCCTATTAGAGACAAACATAAATCTTAGAGTACGCGCCAGGTATTGTCAAAGGAATGTATAGCTCGACGACACGCCGTCAGGGGTTTGCGCGGTGCAACACTTCAGCTATGCGTTCGTCACGCTCAAGACATTGCCGTCGGGATCATTGAACCATGCAACGCGCAACGCCGAATTTGGCAGGGAGAAGATGCCCAGTTCGTCCTGATTGAGGCCTTCATAGATGTTGCAGGTCACTCCCTTTTCCCGCAGCGCTTTTACAGCCGCGCCCACGTCCGGAACGCTGAACCCCAGCACGGTGTGTTCGTGCGGCGTGAAGTCGGGAACGCTAGAGACACGCAAATCAATTCCTCCAACATCAAAAACAACAGCGTAATCGTCCTCTAATTTCAATTTAAGTCCCAGCGTATCGCGATAAAATTTTGCCGCGCGAGCGCGTTCTCCGGTGCAAATGATGGCAACAGGTTTTGCAGTCTCCAGAATTCCCATGTTCCGTTCCCTTCCTTTGAGCCAGCTTTTCTCATACCTGGGCCCGCAATTCCGTGCCGGAATCCCTAAAACGCTCGTCCAAAAAAAACTGCTGCTGTCCAGCGGGATGCTGAAGCACAATGTGGCACACCGTTCATGGCCCTTCCTCGGGCGAGCGCGCCAGTATAATGCCTCACTCAAGAAAGGAACGTTCGTCTTTGGCATTCGCGTAAGGAAAGAGAAGGAGAAAAAACGTGGAAGTCGTGGCCGGAGTAGATCTTGGCGGAACCGCTGTTAACTACACGCTAGTGGATCGCGAGGAAAAGTTTTTGATTGATGGATTGTGCGAGCACGCTTCGCTCGCGAAGCAGGGACCGGAAGTCTGTCTGCAGCAGATTGAAGATGGCTTGCAGATTGCCGCGGACCGCGCTGGGGTGCAAATGTCGGAGATTGTGGCCGTCGGACTGGATACACCGGGCCCGGCGAGCGCCGCCGGAAAACTTAGCGCCAAAGGCTCCACGAATTTTGTGCACGCCAATTGGGCGGAATACGATATTCGCGAAGGCTTGGCGCAACGGCTCGGCAAACCGGTCAGCTATCTGAATGACGGAAATGCCGGCGCGCTGTGGGGCCACTTCAATATTTTTGGCGCTACCGGAAAAGAGACATCCGTGACAGTAGTGATCGGAACGGGCCTCGGCGGTGGCGTCATTCTGGACGGCAATGTCATAAAGGGTAGAAAAGGATTCGGCGGCGAATTGGGTCACGTGCTAATTCCCTACCAGAGCATCGCGGGAATTACCGGAATGAAACCCAAGTGCAATTGTGGACGCATCGGATGCCTCGAGTCAGTATGTTCACTGACCGCCATCGAAAGAGATTTCCTGCCATTTTTCCTGCCGAAATTTCCCGGCCACGAGTTGGGAAAATCAGAAAATTTAAATCGGGCAGCCAAGATGGTCCGCGGCCTCGCGGACAAAGGCGACCCCATGTGCCGGGAAATTTTCCGCGTGCAGGCCCACGCGCTAGGACTTTTCTTCGATGAAATGGTCAATACCTTTGACCCCGACGCGTTGATCGTGGGCGGCGGCGCGATCGAAACGACCCCCGAATTTCAGAGCTGGTTTATCGAAGAGATCCATGCGGGCATGCCTACCCAACGCGAAGAGCAGGCCGACATTCCCATTTTCATTATGCCCAACGGCGACACCGCCGGCGCACGAGGGGCCGCTATCGAAGCGCTGAAGCTCGCACGCTCAGGGGGTCTTGCCTAGGCAATCGTCGCTCTTTTTTTCTGACGTTTTTTCCGCTCAGGATTTTACGGTCTAAGGTTTGGGGCCGAGTGTGGGCAGGAATTGCGGCGGTTTCCTTAGTTTGCTGGCTTGTTCGTAGGCGTACGCGATCCGTATGAGCACAGGTTCGCTCCATGCGCGTCCGAAAAATGAAATGCCCACAGGCAAGCCGAATACCTCTCCGGCGGGAACATTAATATTTGGATAACCGGCGACCGCTGCGGCGCTGGAGCTTCCGCCACCGAAGTGATCGCCCGCCACCAAGTCGGTGAGCCACGCAGGTCCACCGGTGGGGGCCACCAGGGCGTCCAATTTGTGCTTATCCATTACCGCATCGATTCCTTCGGTGCGCGCTAGCTGGTGATTTTTCTTTAATGCATCGAGATATTCCTGGCTGGTCAGCGGCCCCTTCAGCTGGGATTTCAGGAACAGCTCCTGCCCGAAATAGGGCATCTCTTGTTCGCGATGATTTTCGTTGAATTCGATAATTTCCTGCAGGGTATGTACTGGCGCGCGAGGGCCGAGTCGAGCCAGGTAAGCATTCAGGTCGGCTTTCAATTCGTACATAAACACCGTGGATTCGGTGCCGTCAAATTTTCCACGCGTTTCAATTTCCGCGGGGTCGATGAGCACGGCGCCCTGCGTTTTCAACACTTCAAGTGCGTTCCCCATGAGTGCGTCGACCGCGGCATTGAAACCAAAAGTTCCTCGGACGACACCGATGCGCGAGCCACGCAAACCGTCGGCAACTAAAAATTGTGTGTAGTCGGCATACGATTTTCCGCGGCTTTCGGAGGTGGCGCTGTCTTCGTCATCGACGCCCGTTAGCGCGCCTAGCAAAACGGCCGCATCGCGCACCGTGCGGCACAGCGGACCGGGGGTGTCCTGACTGTGTGAAATGGGAATGATTCCGGTCCTACTCCATAGACCCACAGTCGGCTTTAAGCCCACAACACCATTGGCCGACGCGGGACACACGATCGAGCCATCGGTTTCCGTTCCGATGGCGATGGCGCACAGGTTCGCGGAAACACCCGCACCCGAGCCGGAGCTAGAGCCGCAGGGATTGCGGTCCAGCACATAGGGATTTTTTGTTTGCCCGCCACGGCCGCTCCAGCCACTAGTGGATTGATTCGAACGGATGTTGGCCCACTCGCTTAGATTGGTTTTACCCAGAATGACCGCGCCGGCTTCGCGCAACTTTTGCGCCACCGTGGAATCCTTCGGCGGCTTGGAGCCCACCAGGGCCAGCGAACCGGCAGTGGTCATCATGTGATCGGAAGTATCGATGTTGTCTTTGATCAGAACCGGGATGCCGTGCAACGGTCCCCGAAGATGTTTCTGTTTGCGTTCCTTATCGAGCCCCTTGGCGATGCTGAGCGCATCGGGATTTACTTCGATGACGCTGTTGATTGCCGGACCATGTTTATCGATGGCCTCGATGCGCGCGAGATATTTTTCCGTGATGGCATGCGCGGTGAAGCGGCCGGAGGTCATGCCCTCTTGCAGTTCCGTAACAGTAATTTCGTCAAGTTCGAACGATCCGGCAGAGCTCTTTGTGTCAAATGCACGAGAAATGTTCAGAGCTGCGCCAAATGAAGGGCGCGAAGACAGCACCGCCGCGGAGGCCCCGGCGAGGATACTCGCCTGGATAAATTTTCTGCGCGCGGGAAGCTCGGGACAGGCTACGTTGTGGCCTTCGAATTCGTTCGGCTGCGAAGTCTTGCGCAACGGCGATTCGCAGTCCACGTCTGATTCATCCTTCATTTGTGACCTCGTCAAAGTAACTTTGGGCGGAGACATGTTACGTCAAGTTCGCACTCCGCGCAGCCATGGGAAACGCGCCGGCCTGTAGCTCGCGTCTGTTATGGCGGTGCTTGTGAGTTCTAAAAATGCCTTGCCGCCATGGGTTCCCGACGCGGAAATTTGGTGTCGAAAGTTCCCATATCGAACAGAGCACTTCCGCGAATCGATTTTTTGACACTGTCCGGCCTTCGATAAACTGGCTCCAAGCTTAATTCTTGGGGTAAGCCATGAAAAAATACGAAAAAAACAACCAAAGATCGCCCGAATCTAATGTCACGGCCGCATGGGACCGGTCCAGGCAGCGCCTGCACGCCGGAGCTATTTTGTTAACGGCGTGCGCGATTGCCGCCGGGGCGCCGGTCTGGGCGCAGGACGTGGCTGACGCGGCGCGCCAGGCTCAAGCCCGCAAACACCAGCAAACCAAGCATAAAAAGCACGTGTACACGGAAGAGGATCTAAAGCGCGCGCGAATCCTCACTCGCGAAGATCAGGAGTTGCTGGCGGCGAAGAAGCAGGACGCAGTGCTACCCGGAGCTGAAGGTGCCGCGAATTTAGACGCGCAAGCGCTGGAACATTTGCCGCTTGGCGATGTGGCTCGCATGTACCGCGCGATGAAAGAGTTGAATCATTCTCAAACGGGCGAGCTCGCCGAATATCACTTGCCTGTTGCAAATGCGGTGCTGGCTTCTGCAAAGCCCGAATTCGCTGCACTGCACCCGCACTCGCTAGAGCTAACACCGCATGAGAAACCCGCCGCACCAGTGTTCCCAAATTCGGAGTTGAATAAGGTGAAGTTGAATACGCTCTTGGTTATGCCGAAACCGATCGTACCGGCACCGACGCCTAACCGGACGCCTGCCGCTCAGACATTTTCTACTTCGCGGACGACTGCGGCGAACTCCAAGTTTGCTGTTTCAAAACCGAACATGCTTGTACCGGCAATTCATGAGGCACCAGTTGCTCCAATTTTTGAAAACGTGAAACTGATTTCAACGCCGGAAATGGGATTTGTTGCGTCCTGGCCCGGTGCGGTTGGGCCGACTGCACAACCGGCACCAACAGCTCCAGCGATTTCGAATGCGGCAGGCCCACGCAGCATCATCGTGAAATATGGCGATTCGTTGTGGAAGCTGGCGCAAATCAATCTGGGCGACGGCCACCGCTGGCATGAGCTGGCCGCCATTAATCCTGGCATCGTCCATCCCCAGCACATTGTCCCCGGCACGCCCATCAACATCGCGGCAAGTGTCCCGGTTGCCCCAATTGTCCCTTCGGATTCCGCAGTGACGGTGCACAAAGGCGACAGTCTGTGGAAAATTGCGCAGAAAAAGCTGGGCTTCGGCGGATTCTGGGGCTGCATTGCAAAAGCTAACCCTGTGATTCGCGATGCAAACCGCATCTATACCGGCCAAGTGCTCGCGGTGCCGGAGAGCTGCGACCCTTCGTCGTCAAAATAGCCAATTTCTTAAGCTGATTCTTAAATTCAGCCTGTGCCTCCGTCGAGAGCGGCAACTCGAAACTTTTGCGCCATTTTATCGGTTACAATAATTATGCAGTGATCGTGCAGCTGTCACCGCGAGGATCCGTTGATTCATCGCCACATTTTCCACAATGAAAGCCTGTTACCCATCGAGAAAGCCCGCCTTTCCATGGGCCAGGCTGGGCTCATCTGCGGCTGGGGCATTTTTACCACCATCCGCATTTCGCGTGGCGAGGCTTTCGCGTACGAACGGCATTGGCGGCGACTGGACAAGCACGCCGCCCTTATTAGCCTGCCGATGCCCTATGCGCCCGCCAAAGTGCGCATGCATCTCCACGAAGTAATCCGCGCCAACAAGGTTACCGAGGGCTGCGCCAGAATCTATCTTGTTTATAACAACGTGGGATTCTGGCAAAGCGACGAACTGCGTCCTCAAGTGGATCTCCTGATTTGTTCGGCTGGCCTTCCTGCGTATGCTGAGAGTGCCCGTCTAGGTCTGCGTGCCCACGGCCGCCACGCGGCGGCTCCGCTTTCTGGAGTCAAGAGTATTTCGTGGCTGAATAATGTCTGGGCGGTGGCGGAAGCCGCAAAGGAAGGCTTTGACGAGGTTGTGCTGCTGAACGAACGCAGCGAAGTCTCCGAATGCACCTCTGCCAATATTTTTGCAGTGAAAAATGGCAAGGTGCTGACACCTCCGCTAAGCTCCGGATGTCTTGAAGGCGTAACCCGCGGAATTTTGATGGAAATCGCTCCCGAAGCCGGCGTATCCGTTGCGGCGCAATCTTTGCACCCCGAAGACTTGTACTCCGCGGACGAAGTCTTCATTTCTTCAACGAATCGAAATGTTATTGGAGTGGGCGAGATCGCCGGCCACAAAATCACCGCTTCCCCGGGCCGGGTCACCCAGCGGCTTAATGAACTCTTCAACGCCTATATCGACGACTATGTGACGCGCCGCGTGTCTATCAGCACGCGCTAGCCTCTTTTTCCAAGTAAAACTTCTTTACCGGGAACATTCCAACCTCTCCGCGCGTTTACAAGAGAGAGATAAGATTGCCCGCACCAACCTTTTTCCGAGTTATTCGTCTCAAAGGTAATTAAGATTGTCTCGCTCACACTCATTGGCCTGGAAGGAGACATCGACATGCTGGAGTCTCTAGGTTCGGATCTCCGCTTCGGTGCCCGCACGCTGTGGAAGAGTCGCGCTTTCTCCGTCATCGCCATCATCACCTTGGGCCTCGGTGTCGGCGCTTCCTCAGCGATTTTCAGCGTGATAGACAACATCCTGTTGGAGCCGTTTCCCTACCCAGCAGCACAACGCTTGATGTCCCTGGTAATTCATGACACTGACCAGAGCAATCCGGGCGGCCGTGGTGCATTTACAGGGGCTGAATTCCTGGATTATTCGACGCAAAGCCACGTGTTCGAAAACGCGATTGCGATGGCTCAGGAGGATGTGCTCTATACCTCCGGTGAGGGTACCGAACGGTTCGTGGGCATGCTCATCTCGCCCAACACCTTCGAATTTCTGGGCGTTCAGCCTTTGCTGGGACGTGCCGCGCAAATCGCAGACTACCAGCCTGGCGCGCCACCTACCTTCGTACTGCGTTACAAAACCTGGGTGAGCCGTTTCAGCTCCGATCCCTCGATCCTTAACAAAACCTTCACGCTGAACGGAGTGTCGCGCACCCTCGTGGGAATCATGCCGCCTCGTTTTGCCTGGGGGAACGCCGACATGTGGATTCCCCAGACTCCCATCCGAGGTGAAATGGTCAACGGGTTCCCGCTGTACTGGTTTATGTTGGGACGCCTGAAACCCGGCGTCACCAAGGACCAGGGTGCCGCCGACTTCGCTGTGCTCGCCAGGCAGCAAGCCACCCAACATCCCACTGACTATCCCAAACATTTTTCTGTTCAGCTCATGTCTCTGGCCGACGGCGTGGTCGGACAATTTCGCGCCACCTTGTTCATCGTGCTGGCGGCGGTGGGACTGCTTCTGCTCATCGGCTGCGGCAATGTTGCGAATCTGCTTTTGGCGCGCGCCACTACGCGAGAAAAAGAATTCGCGGTGCGCGCGGCACTCGGGGCCGGGCGACGCCGCCTTATTCAACAACTGCTTGTCGAAAGCTTGATGCTGGCAATTGGCGGCGCCTTATTCGGCTCGCTGCTCGCCTGGGCAGGGCTTAAAGGATTGATCGCCATTATTCCCCCCAACATTATTCCGGCGGAGAGCGTCATCCGCATGAATGGGGCGGTGCTGCTCTTCACCCTGGCAGTGGCCATGCTCACGGCATTGATTTTCGGTCTGGCTCCGGCTCTGCAAGCTTCGCGCCGCAACTTAAATGATTCCCTGCGCGACAGCAGTAAAGGAGGGAGCGGCGGTTCCAGCCACGCCAATATCCGCAACGCCGTAATTGTTTTTGAAGTGGCCCTATCGCTCACACTTTTGATTGGCGCAGGGCTTCTGATGCGAAGTTTCGCCGCGCTGCATGAAGTAAAACTCGGACTGCGCCCAGATCACATACTGGTAGCGCGCCTGCCGCTGCCGCAGGGCCGTTATAAAACAGCAACTCAGGTGGCCGGCTTCTTTCGACCCCTGCTGCAGCGCCTGAATTCCCTGCCAGGCGTGGTCTCCGCCACAGAAACGAGCACGCTCCCACCCTACGGCGGCATTCCGTCGGACATCGAAGTTCCTGGCAAGGTGCACAACGAAACGTGGACCTCGCTATTCCAGCTTTGTAGCGAACAATATTTTACCGTGCTACGCATTCAGTTCCAGCGCGGCCGCGGCTTCATCGAATCGGAAGTCAACAATGCGCGGAAACTCGTCGTCATCAATCAAACTTTCCAGCGCAAGTATTTTGGCGACGAAGATCCCATAGGGAAGCGAATTCATATCCTTCAGCTCGAGAAATTCCCGGATGCCCAGCCGGATGCCTGGTACGAAGTGATCGGCATCGTCGATGACGTTAAAAATCATGGCCTTCAGGATCCGATTGAGCCGGAAACTTGGGTGCCCTACACGGTTACCGGCTCCGCTCAACGTGGCGTGCTGGTTCGTACTGCCGGCGATCCAATGCTGATGATGAACACCGTGCGGCAGGAGATCTGGGGCACGGACCGCAGCGTGGCGCTAACATTCACCGGCACGATGGAAGAGTTCATCAACTCCTTTTCTTATTCGCAACCACGATTCGGATTCTTGCTTGTCACCGTCTTTGCGTTAGTGGGAGTGATTCTTGTATCGATCGGCGTCTACAGCGTGATTGCCTACACCACCGCCCGGCGCACTCACGAAATCGGCATAAGGATGGCGCTGGGAGCGAATGGCGGAGACGTTCAGAGGCTGGTGATACGTACAGGACTGCGGCTTGTAGCATTGGGGATTGTCATCGGCCTGTGCGTGAGCTTTGTGCTGGCCAGATTGATTGCCAGCCAGCTCTGGGGAGTGTCAGCGCACGATCCCCTCACGCTGGTAGTCGTCCCCTTCTTGTTGTTAATCATCGGAGCGTTGGCTTGCTGGATTCCAGCAAGACGCGCGACCCACGTCAACCCAGTCATCGCTTTGAGGTATGAATAAAAACCGTCGCCCGCCTTATGCCATTCAATCCCTGACGTTTGAGGAATTATCGGCGGCGAGAACGCTTGCTTTTTTTTGATGCCGAAGCGCGCTTGCCGGATCGGCCTGATTTTGCAGTCCGCTTCTTAGAACTCTTCTTGGCGGGTGCTTTTTTAGTTTTCTTCGCCGTCACCTTCCGTTTGGGAGTTGTCACTTTGCGAACTACTTCACTGGTGGTTTCGCTTATGGACTTTTGCGCGGCACCAGCCTTGGCGGCCAGGCTCCCCAATGTTGAACCGATGGTCTCGGCCACGCCTATCAGTAATGCGCTGCTTTTATCGTCCGCCTTATTACCGTCCGTCATAGTCCGCTCCTTGGTTGCTGGGTTACCGCCAAAAAATTCAAAAGATCAAACAACTGCGCACCCATATTCGAACCGATGGGTGCGCAGGTAGGTACATGTAGCAGCAAATTGAGTTTAAGTCATCTTCTTCCGCGCAATTACCAAAACTTCAGCGCGAAATTTTAGACTGGTCTGCGCCCTTGGATAACGCGGATCAATATGACGATGATCGCCAAGACGAGCAGAATGTGAACGAAGCCACCCAACGTGTACGAGGTGACCAGACCGAGCAGCCACAGAATCACGAGTATAACTGCTATTGTCCAGAGCAAGTCCATTCTCCTATCTCCTTAGGATAGATTCCTGGCGGCCCGCAGGGCGCCTCAGAGATGGTGGGACAGTAAGGGGAATGCGTCTCGGGAGCCATCAGGTAAACGATGTAGGGGTGCGCCCATTTTGTAGTACCGCACACTCCGCAGTAAGACTAAGTCGGCTATCAAGAATCTATCGTTCATCCAAAAATAAAAAAGCCGCGAATTAAGTCCGCGGCTTTGCATTTCATGTTTAGCGAGTCTAGTTACGAACCCACGTTACGAATGCGACGCGTAATCCGATCCGCCGTTAGGTTTCTGCCAGCTCTTCTCCCCACCTCCGCTTCCGCCACTGCTGGGTCCGCCGCTACTAGGCATCGAACTGAAAGGCGTAACCGGCCGTCCGCTGGCAGCCTTGTTATAGTGTTCCGAAAAGCCCGGAACGAGCCGTTCGATGAACTCGCTGATGCGGGCCGTGGCCATCCCTATCGCCGCATTCTTCAGGTTTTCCCATGTTTCTGTTGTCTTCGAAGCGGAGTAGCCACCCGAGTAGGAAGTCCCCGTCAAATGCGATTCCACGTGCGGCACGGGCTCGCGATTGGTGTAAGGAGTCTCACGGTTGGTGTACGGTGTCCAAGGGCCGTTCGACGACGTGCGACGCAGTGAAGAGACCTTCGAAGTTATGCTCGAGGTGCTCGGCAATATCGCCGAAAGCACCGCGCCACCCACGAACGCCGCTCCCAGCATAAGTGCCGGCCGCTTTTCGAACTGCGTACGCCAATCGAAAGCGCTCTTAACCTTTTCCTCCAGCTCGCTGATGTTGTCTTCCAGTTCGCTGCGTTGATGTTGAATGTGTCGCTCTATTTGATCTGGTTTTTCGCCCATTGTACGTTCTCCTTCATGCTTTCAATCGTTCGTTCGGGAACTTTATTTACTTGCTTTAGTCGATTGGACGCCGTGCTGATCAGCACCAGAGCAATAAGCCCCAGCACTGCTCCCACGATGAGCGCCGCTAACCAGGTAGCCACTACCGTGGCGAGGCCCATCACCAAGGTGAACATCAGGAAGCCCAGGGCGTAGAAGCCTATAGCAGCCCCAGCGACGATCATTTTTAACGGCGGAGCAGCCTTGGAAGCCTCCTCCTTAACTTCGGCCTTCGCCAAGCGGAATTCGGAGCGAATAATCTCCTCAATATTGCCGACGATGTCTTGAAGAACTTCAGGCACACTTCTGCCGTTTTGAGTCGTCATTTTCGCTACCTCAGCACACCCTTAATCGCTGCTGCGCATCACCCGGGCCAGAAGGAACCCGAGAATCGCGGCTGCCGCCAGAGACTGGCCCGGATAACGCTTTACCAATTCCGTTACGTCGTCGGCCATCTCTTTGAAATCGTGATCGCGTACGTACTCTGCCGTGGCCTGGAGCTTGTCGGCCGTGGCATGCGCGGCGCTGGCGACACGGTCGGACGTGGCATGGGCTGCGCTTGCAACGCGGTCGGACTGGGCATGCAGAGCCGAGGCCGTCCTGTTCAACGAATCAGCCGCGGGCCCGCGAGACGCGTCGATTTTATCGGCAGTCCTGCGCCCGAAGTCGGATACGCGCTCTTTGACGTCGGCAGCCTTTTCGGAAATCTGTTCCTTCAATCTTGCAGCCGTGCCGGAAGCCGCGCCGCTCGTTCCGGTTCCGCCCATATCACCGTACTTCTGTCCTGCGTCCTGTTGATAATTTTCGTCCATGATTTCTCCTTTTCGTCCCAGAAGCGGGTCACACTGAGTCGGGTAAAATTTTAAGAGGCCCGATTCATCAACGTCGCGAATCGTATTCTGTGGCGTTCTCCGGGACCATCCGGTAAAAAGCGTAGATTTCTGGGCCCTTCGCGGTACTGTATTGATATTCCCGGATTACTTCGCTATAACTGCACCGCCTAAGCAGATTATTTCGGACCGCATTGGTTCGTGTATGCTTAGGCAGCGTTTTCTGCTCGTGCTTTTCGATGCGGGGGTTTCATGCTCGGCTTCTATGAGGAGATGGCGGACCTGGCGGCCATGAGTGAAGATGACGGCTTCCTCGGCCAATGTGCGGGCTCAGAAATAGAAAAGGGTGCGCCTGAGGATCAGAATTCCCCTTCCCGTTTGCCGGCCACCGAGTTACTTCGGCGTCGGCCACGGCAGTTGAAGTTGTCAGCCTGCACAGTATCAGACAACGATAAGAACGTTTGAGCGGTCGCAAAACTTCTGTGAACGCGTGTTGTCGGTCATACGACAGTCACACTTACCCGCACCAAAATCGGGAAAATTCTTGTACCCTGAATGCCAGGTGACTTTGCAGTGGCCCGCACTTCTTCAGCGAAAGACATTTCCCGGATCCTGACATTAGTTGCTGCAGTCGTAGTCATTACCGCTCTTTACTTCGCGCGGGTGATGTTGGTTCCGCTGGCACTCGCGGTGCTCTTCACCTTTGTATTGGCCCCGCTGGTCAGCGCTTTGGAGCACATTCGTATTCCGCGTTTTATCGCGATCTTTCTGGTCGTTGGAATTGCGGTGTTTGGGATCGGCGTGATGGGATGGACGGTCGGAAATCAGTTGATCGACGTGACCAATCAACTGCCCCGCTATAAGACCAACATAAAAGAGAAAATTGACGCTATTCACAATCCAAAAAATCGCCGGCTGGATAAGGCCGCCGATGCCATGAAGGAACTGGGTAAAGAAATTACTGATAATCCGGCCGCACCGAACGAGCCTGCGCAGTCCTTGAAGAATCTAGGAAGTGGCAAGGCCACCTCGCAACCTAAGGCGGTTCCCGTGCAAGTATTCCAGCCGGCCTCCAATCCTCTGGAATCCCTGAACAGCGTCATCACCCCGTTAGGTAGCGCGGTGATCGTCGTGGTGCTGACAATTTTCATGCTTGCCGGGCGCGAAGATTTGAGAAACCGCTTGATTAGCCTCGTAGGCCATGGGCATCTGAATTTAATGACCCAGGCTTTAGACGACGCGGGATCGCGCGTGAGCCGTTATTTGCTTTTACAGTTGGTCATCAATGCTTGCTTCGGTGCGGTGATCGGAGTGGGCCTGTATTTTATTGGCATACCAAACTCCATGCTGTGGGGTGTGGTAGCCGCTCTATTGCGCTTTCTCCCCTATGTAGGCTCACCGTTAGCAGCTGTTTTGCCCATCTTGCTTTCGCTCGCGATCTTTCCCACCTGGACAGGCCCAGTGGCCACCATAGGTTTGTACTTTGCAGTAGAACTGTTGGTGGGTAATTTTCTTGAACCTTTAGTCTATGGCGCGCACACCGGAATTTCTTCCTTCGCGATTTTATTTGTCGCTATCTTTTGGACACTGATCTGGGGTCCGATCGGGTTACTGTTGTCCACCCCTCTAACGGTCTGCCTTGTTGTTCTCGGACGACACGTACCCGCATTGAGCTTCCTTAATATTATGTTGGGTGACCAACCCGTCTTATCGCCGGAGGCTCATTACTACCAGCGCCTGTTGGCTTCCGACCAAACCGAGGCAAAACAGGTTTTGGAAGACTACTTAAAAACAAATTCGCTTGAGGATCTTTACGACTCAGTGCTGATTCCGGCGCTCGCGCTCGCGGAACAGGACCGTCATCACGACGACCTCGAAGAAATCACCGAACAGTTCATCTGTAAAAGCACTAAAGAATTGCTCGACGAGTTGGGGAACAAATCCAAAGAGCCACCCGCGGCCGAAGTGCAAAGGGCGCAGTCGGACTTGGCCGAACTTTCAGCCCCTAAGATACAGGAGGAGCCTCCCAGCCACGCTACAAGCGTGGTTTGTATTCCAGCCCGCGACGAAGCAGACGAGATCGTCGGAATCATGCTCACCCAGCTTCTGGAACGCGCCGGCTACCAGGCGCAGGCCATCTCCATCGGAACAACCGCGGAAATGCTGGCGCAGGTCAAAGAAGTTGCTCCGGACATTGTGTGCATCTCCGCGCTGCCGCCGTTCGCTCTTCTTCACGCTCGAGATTTATACAAACGCGTGCGCTCCAACGTGCCGAATGCCAAGGTCATCGTCGGATTATGGAAGTTTTCTGGCGATCCGATCAAAGCCGCGGCCAGATTTAACATCGTCAGCGATGATAAATTGGCCATCACCCTGGCTCAGACCGTTCTGCAAGTCGGCGTTTTTCATCAAATTGAATTAGTTCCTGAACATGCCAGCGCCGGTGCTACGGAGTCAAAGTAATCTCCCATCATGTGGCCGTCGGCGGGGCGTGATCTCAGACAATATTTCTATATTTTGAGGCCGCCCAGTCGGACGCTTTAGAGCAATAATCTGCTAGCCGTGCGACGTGTCGCCGTGTTTTGCTTCGTTTTGACGAATTACTTATGAACCCCAACCTCGGACAAGTACTGACACTGGTAATACTCGCGATTCCGATTTCTTCCATCGTCTGGACTATTACGCACGAAGAAATTTTCCGCGAGACCCGCGACTGGTGCGTGCGCAACAGCAAAACCTGCCGCACGATTTATGAACGTAAGTTTTTTTATCTGTTCACCTGCGAATACTGCTTCAGTCACTATGTCACCGCAATCTTCCTGGTAATTACACGCTTCAAATTGCTGATGCCCGGGTGGCGCGGTTACTTGATTTCCGGTTTCGCTCTGGTGTGGGTGGCAAATACTTATATGAGTATTTTTGCCAGACTTCGGCTGGACATTAAGCGCGAGCGTGTGGAGATCTCCGCGGTAGAAAAAGATGTAAAGTTGGAGAATTCCGGCGAAAAGTAGAGTCTACCTTAGAGCTTTGTCACCGCCAGCGCGAAGTTACTCAGCCCGCACAAATTCGCCTCGTCCGTCGCAACCTGGGCTTCGATTCCGTAAATGCGCAGCGCATCACGCAGCGCTTCGGCACTCGGCCGCAATTTTTCTCCTCGCACTACGATGGCAAGACCGCTGGAACTGTAAGGGAGGTCCTCGGCGGGTTCCACCTGAACCACGTTCCAGTTTACAGCCTTAAAAATGGTCGAAAAATCCTCGGCGTAATTGAGTGCGTCACTCGCTGCAGTTAAGTAGCGCACAGCCACCGTCTCGTCCGGAAATGCCAGCAACACTTGTATCAGTACGGCCTGCTGGTGCGTGGTCAGCCTCCGTGGCGACCGCTCTGGTGCACTCTCAACAGTTCCACTGCCGTCCGCCACCATTGGCCTCCAATGCTGCTTAGTTTCGATAGTCGCCCGTTGCGTGTCAAATAAAAACCCGATTGCCCACCGCGGATTGAAAGGATAATTTACGGCGTTACCATAGTTGTCATCAGGGAGGGTGTTATGGCCGCGTCGGTTCGGAAAGGCAGCATATCTTTTGGACTGGTCTCCGTGCCGATCAAGCTATTTACAGCCGCGCGTTATTCGCACATCAGCTTTCATGAGGTTCATCGTGAATGCGGTCATCGCGTGCAGCAACAGCTATATTGTCCGTATGACAAGAGAGTGGTGTCTCGTGACGAAATCGTCATGAGTTATGAAGTTGACGAAGACAAAATGGTGGTCGTCGATCGTGAGGAGTTAAAAAAACTTCAGCCCGCATCCTCATCGTCCATGGAGATTTTGCAATTCGTCAAGCTCAGCGATGTGGATCCTATTTTTTTTGAGACTTCTTATTTTTCTGTTCCCGAAGAAGCCGGACGCCGCGGATATACGTTGCTGCTGGAGACCATGGAAGAGATGAAACTCGCCGCCCTGGCCCAGGTGACCATGCATCAGCGCGAACGCATGGTGATCCTTCGCCCCTATCGAGGCGGCCTAACGCTGCACACTCTTTATTATCCAAATGAAATTCATGATGTCACGGGTTATGGTAAAAACCACGCGAGCAATTTGAAGAAACCAGAGATTGCACTCTCCGAGCAATTCGCAAAAGGTCTGATAGCGCCATTTCGCCCCGAAAAATACCATGACGAATACCAGGAACGCGTCAAGAAACTAATTGAAAGTAAGGAAAAGGGTACCGCGGCGCCTAAACCGGAAAAGACAACGCGTCTGGCCCCGGTCGTGGATTTGATGACGGCTCTGAAACAGAGTATTGCAAACAAGGGCGGCCAAGCTAAAAACCGCATAGCCGAATCCGTCAGCCATTCTCGAACAAGAAAAAGCGCATGAGTGGAAACAGCGGTCGGCTCAATGCCCATAACGGCAAAAGCGTAAAGTCGAATTCATTCATTAAAATGTAGCGATTTATGGCACCCGTTCGCCTAACCATTTGCACCTGCATGCTACAATCCCAGCACTGGAGCCAGCATGCCTGATTCGGTCGCTCTGCCTGGAGAACCCGTTCTGGAAGTGGTGTCCCCTGACGGGGCGCGAAGGTTCGCGCGGGTTACCCAGACCCCATTTCATATTGGGCGCGGTGCCGAGACCGGCAATCATTTGCAGCTTTCCGACCGGCGCATCTCGCGCAATTGTGCGGCTATCGTCACCGAAGCTAATCGCTTTTATCTGGAGGATCGTGGCCAACGCCGGGGTCTGTTTGTTAACGGCGAAAAAATCGAAAGCCGCGAACTGCAAAATGGCGACGCCATCACTTTCGGCCTTGAAGACTCTTACGAAATAATTTTTCGTAATTCGACCGGCGCTAGCACCGACGACGAGTCTATTCCGCACCTGCTGACGCGTATTGAGCACATCACCGCTTCCGAACCTACCGGGAGTGGCGGTCTGCGCAAGTTAAATTTGTTGTTGGAAGCTACCACGCTACTGCATTCGCAGCTGCCGCTCGATTCAGTGCTGGGCACCATGCTGGATCACGCCGTATCGGTTACTGACGCCGATCGGGGCTTGCTGCTGGAAGGCGACGACCCTGCAAATCTAAAAGTGCGCCTGGCGCGCAGGAGTGGTGGTTTGCGCCTGCCTCCCGAAAGCCTTACGCCGAGCCAGACTGCCATTCAGTTGGCGTTGAAACAACGCTCACCGGTCATCACCGAGGATTTGGCACAGGCTGACATGGATTTGGCGGCGGCTCAGAGCATCGTCGCGCAACGCTTGCGCGCCGTGGTGGTCATACCGTTGTATGCCAACTTGAGGGCCAATACCCAGGAATCGATGGTCAACGTCAAGCGCGGTGAATTTCTGGGCGTGTTGTACATGGATTCGCGCCGTCCTGCCGCGTTTTCAAAACTGGATCGCCAAATCCTGGACGCCCTCGCTGCCGACGCCGCCAGCATTCTGGATAACGCGCGCCTGGTGGAACGCGAACGCGAGCGCCAGCGCATGGAACAGGAAATCAATATCGCGCGTGACATTCAGCAAGCGTTGCTCCCGCGTGATTTCCGCGAGTTTCCACATCTGGCGGTATCCGGCATTAATTTCCCCTGCCTGTCCGTTGGGGGCGATTACTTCGATGTGTTTCCACTTAGCGATAAGCGCACTGCCTTTCTGATCGCCGACGTCTCAGGAAAGGGATTGGGCGCGGCGCTGCTGACCACTATGTTGCAGGGGGCGCTTTCGGGGATGACCTTGGGCACCGATCCCGCACGCGTGTTCAATCACGTAAATCGCTTTCTGTGCAGCCATTCTGAAGTGGGCCGCTACGCCACAATGTTTTTTGGCATCCTCGATCAGGACGGCGAGATGGACTACATCAATGCCGGCCATCCGTCACCGTTTCTGATTCGTCATGGAGTCGCCGAGGAGCCATTTACGGAAGGCTCTTATCCGGTCGGGTTGGTGCAAGAGGCAGAATATGTCACTGCCCGCGTTAAGCTCGAGCCGGGGGATACGTTGATATTGTTTAGCGACGGCGTCACCGAGGCCATGGATCCCAGCGAGGACTTGTATGGCGTGCCGCGCTTGCGTGAAGTACTGACCGGCCAATCCGATTGTGCGCTGGATAAATTGCAGAAATCGATTCTGGAGTCAGTAGAAAATTTTGCCAAAGGCGCGCATCAGGCCGACGATCTTACCTTGCTGATAGTGCGTTATCGTTCCACGGCTGCAGTGGCGATGACCGAGACGGACATCTCATCCTCGTCGTCGGGAAAATCCTGTCCGCCAGCGATCGCCAATTCTGATGCTGGCAGTGACCCTCTCAATGCGGGAGCTACATTACATCCGACGCTGCCTGGAGCCGTTACACCCAACGCCGTGCCCTCCGGAGCTCCCGGGAGTATGACCAAGCCGGAGCGATCCGCTGAAACGATTGCACCCAAGACCTCTTAGACCTTGAGTCTTCTGAGCTGAGATCCCCCCGGAAAATAACTTATCCTTCACCGAGTAGCACGCAATCCTCTGTATCGATATCCTTCAAAATGCAATTTAGGCGTAGAACTTGTTGTCAAGGCGTGACTGTGTGGCCCTCTTGGAGCGTCAACATTCTAGAAGAGCAAGTCGTTTCGAATTAATAAGCCTTGGGAGCAAACGGCTATGTTCGCTAGATGGATAACAATTCAATTACGGATTATGCGCTCATGGTGCCTGCCGTCGGTCGCTCCAAATTCGCTCGATCCCAACTGCCGAGATTTGCGCCAGCCTCGTAAGTACTTTGACAAAATTCCAGTAAAGCTTGTTCGGGCGAATGCGACAGCCGCACGTCGTCATACATAAGAAAAAATTCCTTTTTCTCGCCGCTATAGAAAGTCTTCGAAGGCATCACGCGCTGGTCCCTGAAACCCGGGGGTTCCGGCGCGGCATACGCATAAAATGCGGCGTCTTTTATCACCTCGCCATCGCCGGGCCAAAATCCGTGGCTGATCACTTCGTGTGAGTAAGCTTCCTTGGTTATGAAGTCTGCGTCCGGACGTTCCGGCGCACGCCTCCCAGAAAAGCGCGTGGCTGCCAGGTCAAAACTGCCCCAGAAAAAATGCACCGGGCTCGCCTTCCCGATGAATCGCGAGCGAAACTGGCGAAGTACTGTATCCACGCTGACCAGCACTTGCCAAAATCGATGCGCGTACTGACTGTCGTAAGACGAATGGGCTTCGTCCAAATTAAAGCGAACAGGTCGCGGCACCTCAACCGGCATCGTCCACACTTTCGCGTCGATACCCAGAGAATGCAGCGCGGACATCAGCTCAAAATAAAATTCCGCTACAGTACGTGGTACGAGACAGAACGATCTTGTTTCCCCAAGGCTCGTAATAATTTCCAAAGTGTGGGCAATAAAATCAAAATTAATTTCAACCGTCCCCTTCGAGTACGGCATCGGCGAGGTCGTCAGCCCGCGCGCCGTCACGTAAAACGTAGTTCCCCAGAAATGATTGATCGGTGGACTCAGCGCCAGGCGAATCTTTCCCACGATCTGAGTCCACATGTGCAGCGTCGCGTAAGTATCTTTCCACTCCGCCAGAGGAAGCGCAGGCCACCGTTGCTTTTGCGTCATTCGAACACCTCGTCGATCGACTATCGAGTAGCCATTCCTGGACGTAAGCATCTGCGATTTCGAAACGCAATTCAATGGCTGGGACGTTAAAAGTTCTTCTTTTTAGTCTTCGTGTCGGGCCCCAGTTTGCCGTGAGGTGTGCCCTAAAAAGACTAACCACCAATTGCTCAGACCAAACAAGAGTCTAGGAACTAATTTACCGGAAACTACGTATCTTCTGTTAGATGCGAACTGCGAAGCTTGCCTTCATTTGTATCGTCACGACCGTTTTCGTTCTGGCTATTCCGGCCGGAATATTTCTGGCTGAGGCTGCGCTACATCCAGACCGACGTCCATTACTCGCAGTCGATCAGCTGCGGGCCAGAGAAATGGCGAATTCGAATGCTTCTGATTTGACTGATATCAGCATTCCTGCGATTGACGGAGTGGTCTTGCGAGCATGGAACTTACACCCGAGAAAAAACTTTGGCAATGCCGTCATCCTGTCTCACGGATTGAGTGACAATCGCGCAGGCATGAAGGGCTATGCGCAATTTTTTCTACGGCACGGATACGATGTGCTGATGCCCGACGCTCGTGCTCACGGCATGAGTGGCGGGGATATAGCCACTTACGGCATACGCGAGTCAAACGACCTCCAGCGCTGGCTCGATTGGGTTGACTTGAACGAACACCCTATTTGTATATACGGATTTGCTGAATCAATGGGTGCAGCCGGGCTGTTGCAATCCCTTCACTCCGAATCGCGATTTTGCGCCGTCGCGGCCGAATCGCCTTTTTCCACTTTTCGTGAAATAGCCTACGACCGTGTCGGACAATTTTTTCACACAGGTCCGTGGCTAGGCAGGACAGTTTTTCGACCCATAGTGGAATGCGCGTTTATTTACGCAAAATGGCGTTACCACCTGAATTTCGATCTTGAATCGCCTGAAGAAGCCGTGAAATCGACAAACGTGCCAGTTTTGCTGATTCACGGACAGCTAGATAGCAATATTCCAGTGCGGCATTCCAGAAAAATAGCCGCCGGAAATCGTGAGGTGGCTTTGTGGGAGGTCCCTGGGGCAGATCATTGCGGCGCTATCGGCATTGCACCAATCGAACTGGAACGACGAGTGACTGACTGGTTTCGACAGAATGATCGCGGATCGCAAAGCCGCGCGCGAAAAGGGTCCGACGTCGCTAGTTAATCTATAGCTCGCGCAATGCTTGAGCCACGGGACGAGTCGCTGCGCGCACTGCAGGCAACAGACCACCCACAAATCCCATCACCAGCGCAAAAATAATTCCCTTCACCAGCAATTCCGGCGTGATTTTGAACGCGAAAGCAAGGTGCGAAAAAGTCTGCAGATTCATTGCTCCGGTAGTCAGCCCATTGAGCGGCAGCACCACCAGGCATCCAATCAACCCGCCTACAAAGGCAATCAGCAAGGCTTCAATCACAAATGAAAAAACCACTGCCGGCCCACCAAAACCAAGCGCACGCATGGTGGCGATTTCGCGTCCCCGTTCTGCTACCGCCGAGTACATAGTATTCAACGCGCCAAAAACTGCGCCGATGGCCATAATGCCCGCAATCAAGCCACCCAGAACGGTAATCAAGGTGGTCAAGCGAGTGGATTGCTTCGAGTAATATTCAATCTCACGAGTGACATCCACGTTGAGTCGCGGATCGGAGGTTACTGCGTCCTTGAATTGTTGCAGCGAATCAGGCGAAATCAGATGCACGGTCACGGACTGAAAAAATGTGTCCGGCCGATTGTAAGCGGGACCGAGCAGATGGGCATCGGCCCAGACTTCAGAATCAAAAGAACTACCGCCAGCGTCGAAGATACCCACAATCAACCAACGAACATTGCCGAGACTAATGGTATTTCCTAGCGTCAGGCCGGTGTAAGACTTGTTGGCATTCTTTCCCACAACAACTTCGTTAAGCCCCGGTTGAAACATTCTTCCTTCGACGATCTTAACTTTATTGCGAATCTGCAAAACGTTCTTGGAAACGCCGCGTATCTGCACATTCGCATCGGTGCCCGTCGAAATCAACGGAATGGGCGCGACCAGCACGACCTCCGGGGTCAACAGCGGGCCGTCGGAAGATCGCGCAATTCCAGGAGCGTCCTGCAGTATTTTGACGGCATCGATGCCCACGCCACCCGTCATTTCAGATGTTGCGCCTGCGCGCATAACCATGGCGTTATCAACCGAGCCGGAGGATACCAGCGTGGCTTTAAATCCGCGCGCAAGGGAAAGCATCGCCACGAACACGCCGACGGTACCCGCGATACCAAGAACCGCGACGATCGCTGAAGTCCAGCGAGCCTTTACGCTGCGAAAATTGTAAATGACCGGAATGGCCACGTTAGACTCTCCTCAAGGCATCCACGACGCGCAGCCGCATCGCACCGATGCCAGGCAGCAGGCCACTGGCAACCCCCACAAAAACGGCAAAACCCAGACCGAGCGACAGCACGCTGACCGACAAGAGAAGCGGCGGAAGCAACCCTCTCAATGCCGCGCCCACAACCGGAATCGCCAGCACCGCGAGGCCGAGTCCGATCAGCCCACCGATCAGGGCGATGACCAGCGCCTCCGACAAAACAAAGAAAAGTACGTAGCGGTCCGGGTAGCCGATAGCTTTCAGCACCGCCAATTCTCCGACGCGTTCGCGAACGGAGATAGCCATGGTGTTTCCGGTAACCAGCAACAGCGTGAAGAACACTACGCCCCCGATGGTTAGAATCAGCAATTCTATGTTCCCGAGTTGCTTCGCAAATCCGGCTGCGAACGCGGATTCGGTTTCCGTTTTTGTTTCCGTCGAAGAGTTGGCAAACCCCTTATCGATAGCGGCGGCAACTGCAACAGCATCATCCGGGGAATCCAGTTTCACCACGTACCACCCGACTAGGCTCTTGATCGTCGATGGTATGGTCTCGTCAAAATATTTCCACTGCAGCCAAAACTGGCTCTCGTCTCCGCCCGGATGGTCGTTGTGATAAATACCATCCAGCACGAACTCCCACGTCTTCGTAGGGCCGTACAGCGCATTCTTAATCGGGATCCGGTCGCCGACTTTCCAGCCGAAGCGCTTTGCGAGGCCGGCTCCTGCGATGGCTCCCTGGCGATCTTTCACAAAGTTATTCCACTCATCATCGGGAACCCGCATTTCGGTCATAACCTGGCGCTGATTTTCCGGGTCGATGACGAATTGAGGGAAAAAGTTCTTTTCGTCCTGATAAACGCCGCCGAACCAGTTGTTATGCGTGATCGCTTTGACGCCCTTAATCTGTAAGATCTTGTCGCGGTAGGAAAGCGGAATCACGTTGATCAATCCCGCTCGGTTGATCACCACCAGCCGATCAGCGCCGGCAAGTTCCGTACCGCGGCTGAACGCACTTTTCACCACCGCGAGGAAGGTGAACAGGAAAAGCGCCACCGCGAAAGATCCGATGGTCAAAATCAGGCGAATCTTCTTGCGGAACAAATTTGCAAATATAAATCGGTTGAATTTCACGCCACACCTCCCACCAGCACGCCCTTGCGCGCAGCTTCCACGAGGACGCCTTTATCGAGATGCAATGTCGTATGTGCGCGAGCTGCGACCACAGGATCGTGCGTCACCATCAGTACCGTCTTGTGATATTTGCCCACCAGCTCTTCGATGAGCGCCATGATTTCATCTGCGCTCTTGCGGTCCAGGTCGCCGGTGGGTTCGTCGCACAACAAAAACGTCGGGTCGGACACAATGGCGCGCGCGATCGTCACGCGTTGCTCCTGTCCGCCGGAAAGCTGCCGCGGAAAATGGTTCATGCGATCGGACAAGCCCACTACGCCCAGCGCCGTCTCCACGTGTTTGCGGCGCTCGGCTTTAGAAAGCTTGGTGAGCAGCAGCGGGAGCTCCACGTTCTGAAACGCGGTAAGCACCGGGATCAGGTTGTACATCTGAAAAATAAATCCCACGTGACGAGCGCGCCATTGGGTCAGTTTGCTCGCGGACATGTGCGTCACTTCATCGCCCGCCACGGTGATGCTGCCCGCAGACGGAACGTCTAGGCCACCCAACAAATTAAGCAGTGTCGTCTTGCCCGATCCGCTGGGTCCCATGAACGCTACGAAATCGGCCTGGTCCACGTCCAAATTCAGCCCCTGCAAAACCTGAATATTTTCGCCCCCGCGGCGATACGTCTTGTTCAGGCCCCGCACACGGATAAGGCTGGGAGAGTCGGACCGTCCATCTACGCGAATCATAGTCAGCTCCTACTGTTTGATTTCAACTTTGTCGCCGTCGTGCAAAGTTGCCGGACCGACAACCACTAACGAATCGCCCGGCATCACGCCGGCCATTATCGCGACATCCGTGCCACGATCAGCGCCCGCCCGAATGGCGCGGTGCTCGACCTTGCCGTCACGCACCAGGAAAACGAAAGACGTTCCGCCTTCGCTGCGCACCGCGCTTTTTGGAATATAAGTTATCGGCTCAGGCCCTTTGGCCTTAGGCTGCTCCTCCGACAGGAAAGCCACCTTCACGCCCATGTCCGGAAGAATTTTCGGATCAAGCTTCAGAAAGGAGATGCGCACTTTTACCGTAGCCTTTTGTCGATCTGCGGTGGGGATTACCGTGCGCACCTTACACGGAATTTGCCAATCCGGATAAGCATCCAGCGTGGCTGTAACCGGCTGGTTGGGCAACACCCGCGCAATGTAGGATTCGTTGACATCCACTTCGATCTCATTCGAATTCATATCCACGATGGTGGCGATGCCCGTGCGGGTAAAACCGCCCCCCGCCGAAATCGGCGAAACCATTTCACCCACCTGCGCGTCTTTCGAGACAACGATCCCGTCAAATGGCGCACGAATCACAGTATTGTCCACCGCCTGCTGGGCTTCGCGAATGCGTGCGTCGGCGCCGATAACCTGCTGTTTGGCCAGCGCGATTTTTGCAGTCAAGCTGTCGGCAGCCATAGATGCATTGTCGAGATTTTCCTGCGTCTGCACGCCGGCCTGCCGCAATTGCTCCGCGCGGCCCAATTGAATCTTGGCGTTCTTCAATTGCACAACATAGTCTGCGATAGCAGCCTGAGCCGATTCACGGTCAGCCTTTGCGGATTCCAGCGCGCGCTTGACGTCAGAATCGTCCAGGGTAGCTAGCAACTGCCCCTGGCGAACATGCGTGCCCTCATCAAAAAAAACACCGGTTACGCGCCCGGTAATCTTGGCAGCGATAGTGGCACGCCGGCGCGGTGTCACGTAGCCGCTGGCGTTAAGCAGCGATTGGCGCCCACCCGCTTCTGCCTTGGTGGCCGTCATCACTTGAACAACCGGCCTTTGGTTTCGAAAAGCGTACGTGGCCGCTGCGATCGCTGCCAGAGGAAGAATCACCAACACAATGATCACAAAGCGCTTGCCCGCACCGGCACGACCCTTTCGGTGGGCGTCGCCGATACGCAGACTGCCCAGGTCAGGTTTAATCGATTGTGGGTGTGTCGCCATCCCCGGTGATGCTCCTTAGGCTAAGAACCGCGTATGCAGCCGATACGCATACAACTCTTCCATAGTTGCGTGTGTATATTGATACGCGCTCAGGATGCAAAAGATTACCGGCTGCATGATAGGCATGCCAACCGCGCCGATATTGTAGCTTGTCCCGAGGATTTTAGGTATGCACTGGTGTTGCCGCCGGTCGGTCCTAAAAAATGTAAATGTTTACTTGACTCCGATGCAGCATCGTTCTATTAAAGACTTGTAACACAAGCGTTACTGCAAAAACTGCTAAGGGACGTGCCCGTGCAGCCTACCCGTCGTGACTTCCTGAAATTAACAACCGCTGGTGGTGTCGCCGCAGCGGTTTTTGGATTTGATCTGCAGCCCGCCTACGCACAACTTCGCACACTGAAGATTGCGCGCGCAAGTGAGACACGTTCGACCTGCCCCTACTGCGCTGTAGGATGCGGCACCATCATCTACACAATCGGCGACCGCGCGAAGAATGTGACTGCCCAGGTAGTCCACGTCGAGGGCGACCCCGATCATCCGACCAATCGTGGCACTCTCTGCCCAAAGGGTTCTTCGCTGCAGCAAGAAATCATGAATGACCGGCGCTTGGTGAAGCCGCAAGTGCGGCGGCCGGGCGGCACCGAATGGCAGGACATTTCGTGGGACGATGCGATCAACGAAATCGCGGCACGTGTGAAAAAGACCCGCGACGACACTTTCATCGAGAAGGATGCCGCAGGACACACGGTAAACCGGCTGGAATCGGTGGCATGGATCGGCGGTTGTACCGATACCAATGAGTTTAACTATCTGGTTGTGAAAGCGATGCACGCCCTGGGGGTCGTGCATTTAGAAAACCAGGCCAGGGTTTGACACGGCCCCACGGTCTCAAGTTTGGGACCAACGTTCGGACGCGGGGCAATGACCAATGGCTGGGTGGACATGAAGAATACCGACATGATGCTCATCATGGGCGGTAATCCTGCCGAAAATCATCCGTGCGGATTCAAGTGGCCCATCGAAGCGAAACGCACCCGCAATGCGAAAATGATTGTGGTCGATCCGCGGTTCACGCGGACTGCCGCCGTTGCGGATCTCCATTGTCAGATTCGCGCCGGCTCAGACATCGCGTTCCTCGGCGGCGTCATTCACTATGCCATCGAGAACAATCGCATCGCGAAAGATTACCTGGTCAACTTCACGAACGCGGCATTTATCGTCAAACCCGGCTTTCAGTTGCCGGGTGATACGGACGGCGTTTTCTCCGGGTTCGATGCCAAGACCCAGAGCTACGACAAGTCCACGTGGAATTATGCGGGGACAGGAGGAGGTGGAGGAAGTGACACACCGCATCCACCAAGCGGAAGCGCTCCGGCTGCTCCCAAGCTGCCGGAAAAGGTCGAGTTCGATCTATCGCTGCAGAACCCCAATTGTGTGTTCCAACTGCTGAGGAAGCATTACTCGCGCTATACGCCGGAGATGGTCGAGCGCATCACCGGGATTCCCAAAGAACAATTCCTCAAGGCCGCCGACCTCTACACTTCGATTCGCAAAGACGGCGACATGAAGAAGGCCAGCACGATCATTTACGCCGTCGGATGGACACAACACTCGTTTGGCACGCAAATCATACGAACCGCGGCGATTTTACAACTCGTGCTTGGCAACGTTGGCCGCGCGGGCGGTGGCGTCAACGCGTTGCGCGGGCACTCCAACATTCAGGGCGCCACAGACATGGCCGGCCTTTTCGACTCTTTGCCTGGCTATCTGAAAGTTCCGACGCCCGCGGACGCTTCCTTCGACGCCTGGATGAAACGCATTACCCCGACACCCTCGAAGCCCGCCGCGTGGGATTCGTTCAACTACTATAGCAACACGCCGAAATTCGCGGTCAGCTACCTGAAAGCCCTCTATGGCGACGCGGCCACTAAACAAAACGGCTGGGCCTTCGATTATCTGCCAAAGGTGGATCGCAACTATTCGTGGGTGCAGATGTGGGACGACATGTACAACGGGACCGTGAAAGGCATGATTGCCTTTGGGATGAACGGCGTCGCCATTGGTCCCAACTCAAAGAAAAACATCGACGCGCTGAAAAAAGCGGACTGGCTGGTAGTCGGCGAGATTTATCCCGACGAGACCAGCGAGTTTTGGAGATCGCCGGGCATCACTCAGGACGAAATGAAACAAATTCAAACGACCGTGTACCGCTTGCCTTGCGCGGGATTTGCGGAGAAGGATGGCTCGTTCACGAATTCCGCGCGCTGGCTGCTATGGAAAAATACAGCCCTGCCGTCGCCCGGAGATGCCCGGCTGGACCAGGCCATCGTGGCGCAAATTTTCTTGAAGATCCGCGAGCTGTACCAGAAGGAGGGCGGCAAGGTCCCCGATCCCATCCTGCACGTTACGTGGAATTACAGCAACCCCTCCAGCCCGCCGCTGGCCGAGGTATTGAAGGAAGTCAACGGCAAGGCGCTTGCGGATCTCGAGGATCCCGCGACGAAGCAGCAAATCAAGGCCGGCCAGCAACTCCCCGGCTTTGCCTGGTTGAAAGACGACGGTACGACGTCCTGCGGCAACTGGATTTACTCCGGCTCCTTCACCGAAGCGGGGAATCAGACGGCCCGACGCGATCCCTCCGATCCTTCGGGTCTGGGTTTGCATCCGGGATGGGGTTGGTCCTGGCCTGCGAATCGCCGCGTCCTCTACAATCGCGCGTCGTGTGACGTTGACGGCAAGCCCTGGGATCCAACGCGAAAACAAGTCTGGTGGAACGAAGAACAGCAAAAATGGGTTGGTAACGACGTCGTGGACTTCAAGATCGACTCCAAGCCCAAAGATCACATGGGTCCGTTCATCATGAATCCGGAGGGCGTAGGGCGAATTTTTGGGCCCCTCGCGGCCTTTGCCGATGGGCCGTTCCCCGAGCACTACGAACCGATCGAAAGTCCGATTGACAATCTTTTCCATCCGCAGCAGACGCACAATCCGGTGGTCAAGCGTTTCAAAACCCCGGACGATAAATACGGCACGCCCAAGGACGGTTACACGGTTGTCTGCACGACCTACCGACTCACCGAGCTTTATCATTACTGGACCAAAAACAATCCCATGAACGTGCAGCTCGTGCCGGAGCCGTTCATTGAGATTTCGGTGGAGATGGCCAACGAAATGGGTTTCACCGGCGGCGAAAAAATAAAAGTCTCCAGCATCCGTGGAAGTTATATTGCCAAAGCGATGGTCACCAAGCGCATCAAGCCACTGATGATTGATGGCAAGAAGGTCTACCCGATCGGTCTCCCCATTCATCAAGGCTATCGGGGTATCGCCGAGGACGAAGGCAAGGATGCCAGGACACTGGCGAATCTGCTCACGCCTACGGTCTTTGATCCCAACGCTTTCACACCCGAATTCAAGGGCTTCCTGGTTAAGGTAGAGAGGGCCTAGGTGCGCTCATGAGCCAGGAGACTTTGCGAATCCAAAAAATTTCGGCTCACGCCGGATCGATTCCCGGCGAGGGCACCCAGCGGGAATTCCAAGTCTGCAAGCTGATCGATACCACCACTTGCATCGGCTGCAAGGCCTGCGAAGTGGCCTGCATGGAGTGGAACGACCTGCCCTTCGGCGAAACCGTGTTCGACAACACCTACCAGACTATGCCGGAGACGCGCTGGAACTACTGGAACCTGATTCTCTTCAACGAACACGAAACCGAAGACGGCACGCTGATGTGGTTGATGCGCAAGAACCAGTGCATGCACTGCGCTGACCCTGGGTGCCTTGAAGCATGCCCGTCCGACGGCGCGATCGTGCAGTACGCCAACGGTATCGTCGATTTTCAGCAGGACAAATGCATCGGCTGCGGCTACTGCATTACCGGCTGTCCGTTCAACATTCCAAAATTTAACAAAGAAACCAAGCGTGTTTATAAATGCACTTTGTGCGCCGACCGCGTTAGCGAGGGCCTGGAGCCTGCGTGCATCAAATCCTGCCCCACCGGGTGTCTGCACTTTGGCACCAAGGACGATATGCGCGAATTGGCCAATGTCCGCGCAAAACAATTGCAGGAGCATTCCAATTTTCCACACGCGGGCGTGTACGATCCGCCAGGAGTCGGCGGCACCGGCGTGATGTACGTGCTGCACGATATGACCCAAACGGAAGCTTATGGCGGTTTGCCCTCCGATCCGCACATCCCCTGGTCCGTGAAATTATGGAAACATCCGCTGAAATGGCTCGGAAATATCGCCATGGTCGGCGGCCTGATCGGACTCTTCGTGCACTACATCCGCTTTGGACCGAAGGATAATCCCGACGATCCTACGGAAAATCGGAATGAGCCACCGGTCAGCAAGCCGCCGGTTGCCGCCCCACCGGAACCTACAGTGGGAGGACGTTCGCGATGAACAATCGGGCAGAAGCGCGGGCCGACGAAATACTGCCGAACGGCCACATATTGCGTTATACCTTCCGCGAACGCCTGATGCATTGGATCAACGGCTTCGCCTATCTATATCTGATGCTGACTGGGCTGGCATTCTGGTCGCCGTGGTTGCTTTGGATTGCCGTAGTGCTGGGCGGCGCTCAAATATCGCGCATGTTGCATCCGTGGGTTGGATTGGTTTTCGCCTTCAGTCTCACGTGGATGTTCCTCACCTGGGCTTCGCAAATGCACACCACCAAAGAAGACAAAGCCTGGTGGAATTCTATGGATCACTACGTCCGCAACGAAGACGAAGAGATGCCTCCAGCGGGCCGCTACAACCTGGGCCAGAAGTTATTGTTCTGGGGCTTCGTAATTTGTGGCGTTCTGTTGTTCTTGTCGGGAGTGGTCCTGTGGATCCCGGAATATATACCCTGGAACGCTCGCGCCCTGCGCTATTTGGCGGTGCTCATTCATCCCGCCGCGGCGTTGCTGACCATCGGCCTCTTGATGATTCACATTTACATGAGCGTCTTCGCCGAGCGTGGTGCATTCAAATCCATGATTCGCGGAGATGTCTCGCAGGCATTTGCCAAGCGCCATCACCGCTTGTGGTGGGAACGCGTAGTCGGATCCGTCAGCCGCAGATAATGGCGGCGAAAAATGTTGCCAGCGATTATGACGGTCGCATCCGCCGGGCTGAACGATTAGCCACCCTCCATCCCTTCACGCAGGAAGTTTTAACCTTCTACAAACAAATCGCGGAATTTCAGAAAAGTTTGTACGCGCGAATGCTGTCTGGCGACAAGCCGCGAGGAGCCGATAAAAATCTCCCGGCGTTGCGCCAGGAATTGAAAATCGAAGGCCTTCTTCCCCACTTTCAGGAATTTCTGAAGCTTGTCGTCGAAAACGCCCCGGTGACTCTCGCCAAATCCGCGAAGCAGCTTTCCACTCAATCACCCGAGGCGTGGACCGATATTTTGCAAGATTACTGGACTACCAGCGGCCGGGACGATCGCCCGAACGCGGCATTCGACCAGTTCCTGCCGCGCGCTTTTCTGCAGCCTTACGCAGAGCATCTCGCCATTGATCGCGCTGAGCACGAAACTTCCAGCTTCCCCTCGCTCTGTCCATTGTGTGGCGCGCGACCGCTCTTGGGAGTGCTTCGCCCTGAAGGAGACGGTGGCAAGAGATTCCTGCTGTGTTCGTTCTGCTTGCGGGAGTGGGAGTTTCGCCGGATTTTCTGCGCGACTTGCGCAGAAGAAGCGGAAACCAAATTGCCAGTCTTTGTCGCGGAACAATTTCCTTACATTCGGGTAGAGTCTTGCGAGACCTGCAAATTTTATTTGCGAACCATCGACCTGACCAAGGACGGAAACGCCGTGCCGTTGGTGGATGACCTCGCTGCCATTCCACTTTCACTGTGGGCTGAGGAGCATGGTTATTCGCGGGCGCAGCCAAATCTTCTCGGGACTTAATCCCGCGCTAAAACCCGAACTAAAATTAAGTCAGGTCCCGAAGCCGTCAATTTTGAACTTTCACGCCGTTCCAGAAAGCGATCCGATCCTTGATCTCAGCAGCGGCTGGTTTTGGCTCGGGATAATACCAAGCGGCGTTTTCATTCTTCAGCCCGTCGACTTCCACATGGTAATAATGTGCAATTCCCTTCCAGGAGCAAACCGTCGTGTGGCTGCTGGGTTTCAGAAACCTTTTCTCCACCGTTTCCGGCGGAAAGTACTGATTACCTTCCACCACTACAGTAGAATTGCTGTCCGCGATAGTCTTGCCTGCCCACGTGGCCTTAGCCATCTTCGTTCTCCTTGCTCGATAGGTACGCCCATACTCACTGGACCATTTTCAGTGATTCTTTGATGTGGGATGCATGATTCTGTTTCATCGATGCGTAAATAGCTCACAAAAAATCCAATTTGTTACAATCGGGCACATGCCCAGGCTCCGCAAAGACCTGATTCCTTCTATCTCGCGAGAATCAAAACATCATCTGCTTTGGGTCGCGGCCCTTCTATCCGTTTTGCCGCTTACCGCCCAAACGGCCGCCACTATTGATCGAACCCCCTCATCCAGCGAGAAAGTTGCTTCAGACTTGGACGCCCGTCTCGCCAGATTTAAGCCCATCAACATGCCCTTCCACCACCAAGACCTCAGCCCACGAGAAATTCAACTCGTTCACAAATTGGTCGAAACCGCAAATTATATCGAACAGATTTATTGGCGCCAAAGCGACCCCGACGGTTTAAAGGTTTATCTTTCGCTTGCAGGAAGTACGAAGCCAGAGGACGTGAAGCTGCGCCACTTTCTGAAGATAAATGGCAGCCGCTACGATCTCATCGATGAAATGAAGCCTTTTGTCGGTACCGCCCCGGCTGCTCCTGGTCGCGCGTTGTACCCCGCGGGATTGACCAGAGACGACATCGAAAAATATGTACAGCAGCATCCCGAGCAAAAAGCAGCCATCTATAGCGATTTTACCGTGGTGCGACGGAAGGGCGACGCTTTGGTCGCCATCCCCTATCATGTCGAATTTGCGGAATTTCTAAAACCTGCCGCTGCGGCGCTGCGTGAGGCCGCCGCATTGAGCGATGATGCAGCATTCTCCAAATTCTTACGCCTGCGCGCCGACGCATTACTAACGGACGATTACTATCAAAGCGATCTGGCGTGGCTGGACTTAAAGAATCCAAAATTCGATTTAATCCTCGCACCATACGAAACCTATCTCGACAATTTGTTGGGAGTTAAAACTTCTTACGGCGCGGCCGTACTGATCCGCAACGAACAAGAGAGCAAGAAGCTTGAGGTGTATCAGAAATATGTCCCCGACTTGCAAGAAGCCTTGCCGCTGGACAAAGCAGATCTGCCTTCCAAGCGCGGCCATTTGACCCCTATGGAAGTCATGGACGCTCCTTTTCGCACCGGCGATTTGCTTCATGGATACCAGGCCGTCGCGGATAATCTGCCGAACGATGCACGAGTACACGCCGCCAAAGGTAGCAAGAAGATTTTCTTCAAGAACTTCATGGACGCCCGCGTCAACGAAATCATTCTCCCTCTAGCCAAGCGTTTGATGCGCGAGGATCAAGCCGCCAAGGCTTCCGGAGAAGGCTATCTGGCCTCCACCCTGATGCATGAGATCAGTCACGAGCTCGGCCCTAACTACTCAAGAACGCCGGCAGGCCAAAGCGAAATTCGCGAAGCCATTGGCGGAAGTTTTTCAGGCCTGGAAGAAGCCAAAGCAGATGTGGTAGGTATGTTCGGACTGCAATGGCTGCAAGCGCACGGTGTAATCAGCAAAGAAAGACTTGAAGAAGATTACATTTCCTATGTGGCGGGGAATCTGCGGACCATACGTTTTGGAATCGCAGAACCCCACGGACGCGCGGAGATGATGGAATTCAGTTATTTGTCGGAACAAGATGCCATTACCCGCGACGCCGTGACAGGAAAATATGCCGTGGTGGTGGAAAAGATGCCCGCGGCCATTGCAGCCTTGGCCAAGGAGCTGCTCGAGCAGGAAGCAACCGGCGACCGAGCGCGTTCCGAAGCGTGGTTTACCAAGTACGCCTTGTTGCCGCCCGAATTGCAAGCGGCTCTCGGCAAGGTTTCCGATATTCCCGTGGACGTGGAACCAATTTATTCGTTTGAGGAGGCAATTCGATGACCGAGCAGAATTTTGCGAATCATGCAAAGACCGTGCCGGCATTTCATTTTTTTGTATTACCGGTGTTGTTTCTGAACATTGGCTGGTCCGTCTACCGTTGGAAGACGTCGCTGTGGTCGATCGACGGAGCGATTTGGGTGTTGACGTCCGTCGCATTATTGGTCGGTATCCTGTGCGCCAGGATGTTCGCTCTGTCGGTGCAGGACCGCGTGATTCGTCTCGAAGAGCGGCTGCGTTGCGAGCGATTGCTGCCGCCGGATTTACAGGCCCGCATCGTTGAGTTAGAACCAGGACAACTTGTGTCGCTGCGATTCGCCTGCGATGCGGAATTGCCGGCGCTGGCGCGAAAAGTGCTCGACGAAAAAATGAGAGATCGCAAGGCCATCAAACAGCTCGTAAAGAACTGGCGGCCCGACCACCTTCGCGCTTGAGATTGTTTGTAGACGATCGGCCGCGAACTAAAGAATGCTGCGGACCACTCCGCCATCAGCGCGAACAGCCGCGCCATTAATCGTGGCAGATTGCGTGCTCGCTACAAATGCCACCACGGCGGCAACTTCCTCAGGTATCTCGAACCGTTTTAAGAGCGAGCTCGGTCGCACGCCTTCGAAAAATTTCTTTTCAAATTCCGCGCCCGAAATTCCCTGCTGCTTGGCCAGATCCGCGACGAAGGTGCCCACTCCTTCCGAGGCGGTAGGCCCCACGAGCACCGAATTCGCCGTGATCCCTGTGCCCGCCACGGTCTCCGCGATTCCGCGCGCCACGGCAATTTGCGCTGTCTTGGTCATTCCGTAATGAACCATCTCGGCCGGAATTTGCTGCCCCGATTCGCTGGAGATAAAAATAATCCGGCCCCAATTTTTGCGTAGCATGCCCATCAGATAATGCCGGCTGAGCCGCACGCCACTCATCACATTCACCTCGAAGAATCGTTGCCAATCCGCATCCGATATTTCGGCAAAGGGCTTGGGCTCGAAAATTCCGAGATTGTTGACCAGGATGTCGGCATCAGAGATTACCTTGGTGAAAGCCTTCACGCCGTCAGCGGAACCTAGGTCGCCAGCAACACCCCGAACATCGGTCTTCGCATTCCCTCCGCGAATTTTCTCAATCGCGGAATCCACGCGCGCCTGCGTCCTCCCGTTGACGATCACTCGCGCGCCTTCGGCGGCCAAAGTACTGGCAATGGCAAACCCGATGCCGGCAGTAGAACCGGTTACGACCGCCATCTTTCCTTTAAGGCCTAAATCCATTTAGTACTCCAGAAGCGATTCTTTACGAAACCAAAGCGATGCGGAGTATTGACCAGAATGTTTCTACCGTGCCGCGGCAATCGCGGCCGCGCCCTCGATCTCCGCGATCTCCTGCTTGGTCAGCGTTAGATCGGCAGCACCCATTACTCCTTCGACCTGCTTCGCGTTCCGCGCGCCGACAATCACACCAGTGATCGCCGGATGTCGCAATACCCACCCGATTGCAATTTCCCCCGGGGACCGGCCAAGACGTTGCCCCACCTGGCGCAGCCTCTCCACCAGTTCGATATTCTTGGAAAGTCGTGGCTCTTTAAATTCAGCACCGCGGCTACGAAAGTCATTCTCAGGCAATGCCGCAGCGCGCTCACGGGTCATCGCTCCGGTTAATAAACCGGAAGCCATCGGCGAATACGAAATCACGCCGATTCCCTGCTTTCCGCAATACGGAAGAATGTCAGCCTCAATCTGACGGCGAATCAGCGAGTATGCCGGCTGCAGCGAAGTGACCGGTACGATTTTTTCAGCGCGTTTCAATTGCTCGACGTTGAAATTGGAAACGCCGATCCAGCGAACTTTGCCTTCTCTCTGCAGCGTAGCCATCGTTTGCCACGCTTCTTCCAGACCAGGACCGTTATTTGCCGGCGGCCAATGCATCTGATAAAGATCGATCGTGTTCACCTGCAGTCGGCGCAAGCTGGCTTCGCATTCACGCCGAATCGAATCGGCACTGTATTCGCTGCGAACTTTGCGCTGCTCATCCCAAACCATCGAACATTTCGTGAAAATGTACGGACGCGCCCCCTGCCATTCTTTGAGGGCCTTCGCGACGATCTCTTCCGAATGGCCGGTGCCATAGACGGCAGCCGTATCAATCCAGTTGACACCCAATTCCAAGGCTCGTTTGATGGCTGCGATGGAATCGTGATCTTCCTGATTTCCCCAACCGAATTCCCAGCCGCCTCCGCCGATAGCCCAGGCGCCAAAACCCACGCGAGTTATATTCAGACTGGAATTGCCAAGTTTGCGAGTCTGCATCGTATCGCTCCGAAAATTGAATAAGTCGAAGTAGTCGTTAATTTGGATGAAGGCGAGCAGGAAAAGTTAGAAACTAATTGGCGGTGACGGCAGCATCCAGTGAAACCGTTTCCCCGTTCGCGTTGGTGAGCGTTAGCTGCTGGGGCCCGGCTGCCACTGCCGGCGAAACTGCAGTGAGTGTATTCATATCCACCAATGTCGCCGTTGCAGTCTTGCCGCCGATGGTTAGCTTTATTCCCGCTTGAAAACCACTGCCTCGAATCATCAGCGGTGTTTCCCCGGCAACCGAAGTTGTTGGCGATGAAAGGCTGCCTATGGCCAGCGGCACAGAGGCCAATTGCGCAACGGTGAGAGCGGCATTTTGTGGTGACCCATCCAGCGAGGTGATCGCAAACAAGCGCTGCCCGTTTTCATCGATGGTCAAAAAATCGCCATGCAGCGCGTCCACATCGGTCATGAATTGCTGCGGCAAAAATATCCGCATACGCAGTTGGCCGGAACGCGCGTCTGAAATATCGATACCGCCCCTTACATTGGGCGCACGCGCAGCTCCAGTCAGAAATGGCTGATAAATAAGCGCCCCGGTTGGATGCATGGCTAGTCCCGGCACTGCCACGCGTCCAGGAACTTGGTTCAATTCTGCCTCCGTCGGCACCCCCGTAACATAAAGACTGGAATCGCGAATCTCCCTGGACGCTACGGTCTGCACCGCAAACGCCGTTCCCGTCGAGGCAGTTGCGGCGGCTCCAAAATCCACCGCCGTATCGATCCCGCAAGCAATCGCGAAAGGACTCGCCGGATTGGAACTAATGCCAGCAGGCAAACCCGCGAACGTAACTTGAACATTACCGCTAAATCCGTTGTGAGGAATAATCGAGAAGTTTACCGGTGCGCTGACGCCACCCTGCGAAATAGTTACGGCACTGGAGCTAACCGCAACAGAGAAATCCGCGTCTTGAGGTTGTTGAATGACTGCAGTTGCGCCACCACCACATCCAACACAAATTCCACTAAACAGAATGAGGAAGACAGCGCCAGCTATACCCTGAACGAACCTTCCCAAGGAATCGCTCCCACAAACATGACGGCAAACGCCGCTGACATGGGACGCAAAAAGAATAATAACATAGTTAATTGCGTATAATATTAATAAATAATATTAAGCGTCCGCAGTAAGTAGTAGCGGCGTCGTGTTTCGATCGCTGGTGGGACATCATTGACGCATTGCTCACAAAAATAACAACGGCGGCAAGGATGCGATCCCGCCGCCGCGTTGAAAATGAAATAAGGAAAAGTTAAATCGTCTTCGCGGTCGCCGGTGTGCGTGCAAACGCATTGGCGCCAGAGGACTCTTTATCCGACGTGCGATCGATTTCCACGGAACCCTTAAAATAGGCGCCGTCTTCGATCATGATCCGCGCGGTGGTCAGATCCCCGTTTACCGACCCGTCCTTCTTGATCTCGATGCGATCTTTAGCGCGGAGATTGCCCTTCACCGTGCCGTAGACCACAACTTCACGGGCGATGATATCCGCGGTAACTTTGGCGCTCGCGCCGACAGTAAGCTTCCGCTCATCCAGCGTGATCAGTCCTTCGACCGTCCCGTCGATCAACAGATCTTCATTGCCGGAGATCTCGCCCTTAACATGTAGACTGGAGCCGAGGCGCGCTCCCGTTCCCGTGCTCCCGGTATTTCCTAGCGGACGAATTGCATCTGTACCTGTTGCCATTTTCGTTGTCCCCTCCCAAGCAGCCGGAGCAGGCTTCGGCGGCTCATTGAAATTGAATTTCCTTGGCTCCGGTTCCGCTGCCTGCGGCGTTTCCGGTTTCTTGTTACTCCACATCGATCCTCCCAAGGGACAGCCCCCAAAACTACAAGACGTCCAACCGGGTAAAGCAAACTCTATGCCTTGGGATGTGCACTTGCAAACGGCGCGTGGTCCGCTCGTGCGTTACAGTTACTGGACCAGAGGACAGGGGGCGCAAAGATAACATAAAATATCGCGCGTTTGTCATCCAAAATCTCACGGTAATTAAATTTTAATGTTCACGCGATGTAGACATGCGATATGCAATTATGCGCGCATGCCGGCGGGATACGTTTTAGAAACTTGGTTTGTCGGGCACCGGCTGCGTCGCAAGAAAATCCTGCTGAAAACGCCCCACATAGGAAACAATTAATTCCTCAAGGCGCGCAGAGTTAGCAGCCTTCAGAATCAATCCGGCGTGGTGATATTTTGAAATGTGCCGCACGATTTCTGGATCGCTGTAAGCCGAAGTATCCGGACGTTCCTGACGCGCCAGCGACAGAATCACCGCCGCGTATTCACGCGTCTGAGGCGGAAGGCGGTAAGGTTCCTTCCCTGCGCCAACTTCCAGCCGTGCCCACTCGCGCCATAAATTAATGCCCGTGGCGGCTTCGATTATGTCGCTGATGAATGCCCCACCGACGCGCGCCGCCACTTCAATAAAGTAAAACTTGCCGTCGGAATCGGCTTTCAGAAATTCAGCGTGCGTCACGCCGCGAACGAAACCCAATTCGCCTAGCACCTTTCGATTGAGGGAAAGAAGTTCCGCGTATTCCGGCGCATCCGGCGGCAGGGTGCTGGTGGTGAACACCCCGCCCTGGTGAGAGGTAGTCAATGGTGGCGTGCCGTATTTATGAGCCTCCGCGAAAACCACCTCGCGCTCGGACGCGATACTATCGACGTGATAAACGGTGCCGGGAACAAAATGCTCCAGCAAATAGAAAGACTGCTGATCGCCCAGTTCGTCAAGCCACGGCCAAAGCTCGTCTGGCGAGTGGATTTTCTTCATCCCGATGCCGGAGGCCTGCGAGCGAGGCTTCAAGAGCCACGGCGCTGGCACGCGCGCCATGTATTCGCGCAGGTCATCGTAATTAAGCACCGGCGCAAATTCCGGCACCGGTATGCCCGCTTCTTTCGCCCGCGCGCGCATGGAAAGCTTGTCGCGAAAATACCGCACGGTAGTCAGGCCCATGCCCGGGATGCGCAAATGCTCTCGCAGCGCCGACACATTCTCCATATCGAATTCGTCGAGCGCCACGATGCGATCGAGGCGTTGCGACCTGGCAATGTAGCTCACCGAATAGATCAAGCCCTGCAGCGGAAGATCTTCGGGCATGGTAAAAGTGCCGTCGAGGCACTCACGCGGCCAGTCGCCATTCTTTAATTTCTCCACGGTAAGAAGCAGAACGCGACAACCCATGGCTTTGCATGTGCGGATGAACTCCTGTCCTTTTTCGTAGGACGTTACGCACAGAATTGTCAGCGGCTTCTGCTCCGGCATAAATCCCCTGAAACTTTTATCGGAAAGTTCTCAACCGCGCGAGCGGATTATACGTTTTTCTTCCCCGGCGGAAACAGAAATTGCAACACTGGCCCGACGCGCCGCGACCAGGCCGCTTCGTTATGCTCCGCGCCTTCCACTCGCTCGTAGTGCAGATCCCGGTCAAGTTGCCAGCCCTTTTTCACCAGCACGTCACGAAAATTCTCCACGTCACGCACGATCTGCGCGCCTTCCCGCGTGCCGATGTCCAGCCAGATGCGAGGACGCGGCTCGACTTGCGTCGTGGCCGCGAAGCGATGCATCGCCCGCTGGTTCCACCACACCGAAGGAGAAAGCGCCGCCAGGCGCCCAAATACTTGCGGAAATTTCAAACCTACATACAACGACACCAGGCCCCCCAGCGAAGATCCACCTAATCCGGTACACGCCGAATCGCGTAGCGTTCGATACTTGCGATCGATAAAAGGCTTCAGTTCGTCGATCAGGAATTTGCCATAACGATCCGCACGTCCCCCGCCCAGCTTGGGCACCCGCGTCGGCGTGTACTCGCCAATGCGCTGCTCACCCAGATTATAAATGCCCACGATGATCACCGGCTCAACCGCGCCGCTACCAATCATGTGATCCGCGGTTTCGCCCACGTGCCAGTCCATGCCCGGAACAAACGCCGTCGCACCGTCAAAAAGATTTTGCCCGTCATGCAAGTACAGCACCGGGAAACGTCGCGAGGCTCGCTCCTCATAGCCCGGCGGCAGATAAACCACAAGGTCCCGCTCGTTTTTCAAAACTTTGGAAGGAAATTTTTCGTGTTTGCGAAAAGTCATGGAGTAATCGTGACGAGTAGGTCCTTGGCTTCCACATTCTGCCCCGGGGACACCAGCAGCTTGGAGATTCGTCCTGAAATAGGTGCATAAATATTGGATTGCATCTTCATGGCTTCCAGCGTCAGCAATTTCGCGCCCCGCTCCACCGCCTGATTGGCCTTCACAGCAACCCCACTGATCACTCCCGCGGTAGGAGCCGCGACCTGGCCCGGATCGGCAGGGTCCGCTTTGGGACGCGTTCGTTCCACCACTCGCAACGCGCGGTCGCGGACATTGACTTCCCGCGGCTGCCCATTTAATTCGAAGAATAATGTACGGGTCCCATCGGGATGCGGTTCGCTGGCCGTCAGGAACCTGATGATCAGCGATTTTCCAGCCTCGATCTCCACGGTGATTTCTTCTCCGGATCGCAAGCCGTAAAAAAAGGCATGCGTAGGAAGAACGCTCACATCGCCATAGGTCTGCCGGAACTTGTCATACTTGGTGAACACCTCGGGATACAGCAGATAACTTAAGAGGTCCTCCCGCCGAACCGAATGATTCAGTTTCTTCTCCAGCGCCTTTTGCTCTTTATCTAAATCCACATCTTCCAGACTCGCGCCAGGCCGGCCGCGCACCGGAGCTTGCCCACGCAAAATGATTTTTTGTAATTTTTTTGGCCAACCGCCGGGCGGGACACCTAGCACGCCAGAAAACATTTCCACGACCGAATTCGGCAGCGAAACATCGTGCTTCTCATCGAGCGCCAGAATGTCGGCCGGACGCAGATCGTTGGCCATCAGAAAAAGCGCCATGTCCCCGACGACCTTACTCGATGGCGTCACTTTTACGATGTCTCCAAAGAGTTGGTTCACCTGCGCGTACATTTTTTCGGCCTCGCGCCAGCGCTGTCCCAAACCCATGGACGTCGATTGTTCCCGAAGATTGGTGTACTGCCCGCCGGGGATTTCGTGCTGATACAAGCGAGCCGAGCCTGACTTCGGTCCCGAATCGAACGGGCCGTAAAAATTACGGACCGTTTCCCAATAATCGGAGCACTCATTCAACATCTCAATGTCCAGCTTCGTGTCGCGCGGCGTGTGTCGCAGCGCTTCGACAATGGCATTCAGATTCGGTTGGCTGGTGCCCCCGCTCATGGAAGCAACCGCGGCGTCAGCCACCTCCACTCCAGCTTCAGCAGCCTTCAAAATACTCGCTGCATTCAGCCCGCTGGTGTCGTGAGTGTGAAAGTGAACCGGCATGCCAATTTCTTGTCGCAGCACTTTGACCAGCTCGTACGCAGCATACGGCTTGCACAGGCCGGCCATGTCTTTAATAGCCAGAAAATGAGCGCCGAGCTTTTCGAGTTGCTGCGCCAGCGCCACGTAGTACTTCAACGAATATTTCGGCCGCGCGCTGTCGAAAATATCGCCCGTGTAACAAATGGCTGGTTCACAAACGGCGCCTGTATCCAGTACTGCGTCGATCGAAACGCGCATGTTGTCTATGGAATTGAGCGAATCGAAAATTCGAAAAATGTCGATGCCCTGCCCGTGCGCCTCGCGCACAAATTCCACGATCACGTTGTCGGGATAGGAAGCGTAACCAACAGCATTTGCCCCGCGTAGCAGCATCTGAAAACAAATATTCGGCACACGAATTCGTAGATCACGCAGCCGTTGCCACGGGTCCTCATGCAAAAAACGCAAAGACGTGTCAAACGTAGCGCCGCCCCACATTTCCAGGCTAAAAAGATTTGGCAGCCGCCGCGCCACAGCACCGGCACTGGCGAGTAAGTCGTGTGTGCGCACACGCGTGGCCATCAGCGACTGGTGAGCGTCACGGAAAGTTGTGTCCGTGATCAGCAGCCGCTTTTCTTTTTTCGCCCAGGCCGCGAATTTCTCCGGCCCAAGTTTGTGCAGCAACTGCCGCGTTCCCGCCGGAACATCCATTCCTGGCGTAGCCGGAAGCACCGGAGTCTCCCGCGTCTCGGGAGCTTTCTTCCCTTTCACCTCAGGATTTCCATTCAAAATAACGTCACCCAAATACGACAGAAGTTTCGTAGCCCGATCCCCGCGCGTGCGAAAACGAAAAAGTTCCGGCGACTCATCAAGAAATGATGTGGTGACCTCCCCAGCGCGAAATTTAGGATGATTGACGACATTTTCCACGAACGGAATGTTCGTTTTTACGCCGCGAATCCGAAACTCGCGCAAAGCGCGGTCCATGCGCTGGCATGCTTCTGGCAGATTCGCGCCCCAAGCCGTCACTTTGACCAACAAAGAATCGTAATAAGCGGCGAGAATCGCTCCCGCATAAGCCGTTCCACCATCCAGGCGAATACCAAAACCTGCTGGAGAACGGTAGGTGGAAATTTTTCCGTAGTCCGGCGCAAAATTATTCGACGCGTCTTCGGTGGTGACACGGCATTGCAGCGCGGAACCGTAAAGTGGAATTTTTTCCTGCGCAGGCAGCGATAGCGGCGCTTCGTGCAAATGATGCCCCTGCGCCACTAAAATCTGCGAGCGCACCAGGTCAATGCCCGTAACCATCTCCGTGACGGTGTGCTCGACTTGAATGCGCGGATTTACTTCGATGAAATAAACTTTTGAGGCGTCTACATCGTAAAGAAACTCGACCGTTCCCGCATTTCGGTAGCCAGCTTTACGAGCTAATTTCACCGCGGCTTCGCATAATTCGCTGCGCACCGTCGCGGGTAAATTTGCCGCCGGCGCGACTTCCACTACTTTCTGATGCCGGCGCTGCACCGAGCAATCGCGCTCGTACAGATGCAGCAGATCGCCGTGCTCATCCCCCAGAATTTGGACTTCCAGGTGACGAGCGCGTGCCAGATATTTCTCGAGGAATACCGAACCATCGCCAAACGCCGATCGCGCTTCCCCCTGAGCCTCTTCTAGTAAACGATCCAGTTCCGCTGCGTCCTGAACGACGCGCATGCCACGCCCGCCGCCTCCCATCGCAGCTTTAACCATCACCGGATAACCAATCTCATCCGCCGCTTTGTGCGCCGCACCGCTGGTTTTTACCGCTTCAGCGGTACCGGGCAGCACCGCAACACCCGCCGAAGCAGCAAGGCGCCGCGCCGCCGTTTTGTCCCCCAGCAATTCCAGGAGATCCGGCGTAGGTCCTACAAATTTAATTCCGGCCTTTTCGCACGCCCGCGCAAATTCCGGATTTTCAGAAAGAAATCCATAACCAGGATGGATGGCGTCAACTTCTTTTTCCCTAGCCAGCGCGACGATCCCCAGAATATCGAGATACGCCTCCACCGGCCCCTTGCCAGCGCCGATTAGATAGGCCTCATCTGCTTTAAAGCGGTGAAGCGCCAACCGGTCTTCCTGCGAATAGATCGCCACGGTGCGCAGACCAAGCTCATTGGCAGCGCGAAAAATCCGGATGGCGATCTCGCTCCGATTGGCCGCGAGCAGTTTTCGGATGGGCCGGCTATTTTTCATTCGGAAGGCACAACAGTAGAACCATGCGCAAAATTCTACATTGTTTCATTGGCTAGACGCGAGGCGGAGCCGTCGAATTTTGGATTAGCTGAAAAGAAATAATCTATGCGGGCGTATTTAACGTCAGCTCAGCGACCTACCAAAGTCGCAAATCAGTCTTTCGAGTTAGAAGATTCCGCCACTGCCGGGGCGGCCGGCGGCGCCGCTTTCAATTGGTCGAGCTCGACCTGAACCTTCTCCCACGCCTTTGGATCGCGCTTGGTGGCATAGGGCGCACTCGGATCGCTGTAAAACGCCAAGATATTTGCTCGCACCTCCGGCAAGGCCTTGGCAAACTTCTCATCCGACAACTTGTCCAGAAGTTTCGCGTAGGTATCATCGCTCATGCGGTACTTCCCCGGAGCAATGCTTCCTCCCGTGTCAAAGTTATCGTTAACCAGTTCTAGCTGGCCGCTTCCAACGTCGCCCAGCAATTTGCGGTAGCGATCCATCGTAGCGTTGAAGCTATTTTCAAACATTTTCTCCGTTTGCGGCGTTGGGGCGCGGAACTGAAGAACCCTCAGCGGTCCAATCTTGGGAAGTAACTTGGTCAAGAACGCAATAAATTTCTCGCCGGCCGTCGGCTGGTCGTAGTCCTTGCCCCATTCCTTCTCATAACTGGCACGCTTCAGGTTGTATAGAAATTTCCTCTTGGTCATGCCCGGCATGTCTTTCTGTATGTCTTTTTTCTTTAGGCTCCACGCGATTTTTGTGGCTTTAGGAAGTTGCTCGCTCACCGCATAGCGATACGAATTCAATGCCTTTTCCTCGCTTGGAAGCACGGTTTTCAATTCGAGCCCGTAGGTTTCCCGAAATGCCTGCTCCAACAATGGCACCGCCACTTGAAACCCAATGAAGTCGTGATAACTGTCCGGAGCGTAGCGGTGTTGCGCGACTTCCAGGACATCAAAACCAAATTCGGTTTTGATGTGCGCCAGCGGGTCTTCCTCATAGGTGACTACATCCCCAAATTTCTTTTTCAGCTTGGGATACAGAATCGGCACCGCGTGGTTCGTTCCAATGCTATGGCCATCCGTGTCTGCGGCGTAGTGCGCCATCGAGCCCAGCGCGAAAGCGTAATCGTTCAGGTCCTTGGAGTCGTGCATCATTGCAAGAATGAAGTCGGCGCTGCGTATGTAATGGGTGAGGTCACTGAAAAAATGAGTGCCGTGCGGGTAGTAACCCATGTCCTGAATAATTGCGCCGCCGTAAGCGTATCCGTGAGCCTTGCGCAGCTCCTCGGGCGTGGCATGCGGAAACCGTTTCAGTAGTAGCGGCTTCAGGTTGGTGTCCCAGGCCGCGTCGATGATGGCTTCGTGGGAAAGCACCGCATAGGCCGCGCATCGCAGTGGCAGAAGAAGCACCAATAGCAGTGCGAGGGCGACAAGGGTCTTAATGGGTTTTTTTGAATTTTTCAGATCAAAGTTACTCAAAAGAAGCGTCCTCTTAACAGATAAAGTTTACTGGAAATAGTTTAGCCCACCTCAGATGCAATGGAAGCGCGAAGACGCACACTAGTACCACAATGTTCCATACCAATAAGACGCCAAAAGTTGCTGCGAGGGAGGCGTTAAAAATTTAGAGAACGACCGATGCAGGAGCAAACTCTCTCAAAAAATTTGCGGAGTGGTGACCCTAATATTTTCTGAGAACGCCTATCACGCGGCCCTGGATCTTGACTTCGTTGGCCGCCACGATGATCGGCCCCATTTCGGAATTGGCAGGCTGCAAGCGAATCTTCCCGGGTCCTTCGCGGTAGAAACGTTTCAAAGTGGCCTCATCCTGTCCGATCAGTGCCACCACGATGTCGCCCGCATTAGCCACTTGGGTCTGCTCGCACACCACATAATCGCCGTCCATGATGTGGTCTTCAATCATGGAGGTGCCTTTAACCTGCAGAACGAAAGAATTTCCACCGCGCGCGAAGTCGCCCAGCGATAAAGTTTCGCGCTCCTCCACGGCCTCCAGCGGCCGACCCGCTGCAATGCGTCCAACCAGGGGCAACTCCTGAATCCTTCGTTCCATCACCTGGTCTTTCACCGATTTTGGAAGTTGCACGATTTCTATGGACCGGCTCTGGTTATAACCGCGGCGAATGAAACCTTTCTTTTCCAGCGTGGTGATGTGTTTATGAACGGTCGCCAACGAAGTTAACTTCAAGCCTTTGCCAATTTCCTCAAAGCTGGGCGCGTAACCGTGTTTCGTTTCAAAGGAAACCAAATAATCGAGAACTTCTTTTTGACGCTTGGTCAGGGCCACTTGAGCCTCCGATCGAATGCCTGCCTTTTTTTTACTGGACGGCACGCTTGTGCCATTAACTTAGGCGAAAAGAAAGCGAACGTCAAGCGAAATGCTCAAATAGATGCAAAAACAAAACGAGGCGACCAAAATGGTTTCAGGGTGCCACGGTAGACAAACATTTTTGCGCCTACTGGCCCTTGCTGATTTTTGGCTTCGCTGGTTTTTAGAGTTACTAGCTACCGGCATCGTTGGGCCCTGTGTGTACTGCGACACACGCCCCGCTGTGATATTCTTTTCATGTCACCCTTATTGCGTTATGAGAGTCCCGCGCGCAACACAGACGGGTTATGCGTCCTAGGGCCCAGGGAAGTTAGCGATCATGTCCACATTAATTACAGTACCGCCCTCAAAGACCAAGCCAGAAGTTATCGACAGCGCAGTTATCCGCTTTGCAGGCGATTCCGGCGATGGCATGCAGATTACCGGCAGCCAATTCACCAACACCGTCGCACTTTACGGCAACGACATCCGTACCTTTCCCGACTACCCTGCTGAGATCCGCGCGCCCGCAGGAACGCTCCCGGGTGTAAGCGGCTTCCAGCTGCATTTTTCGTCCGACGACGTGTCCACCCCCGGCGACGCCGTTGATGTACTGATCGCCATGAATCCCGCGGCGTTGAAGGTCAACATCGCGGACTTGAAACCCAACGGCATTCTCATCGTAAACAGTGACAGCTTCACGGAAAGCGATTTGCGCAAAGCGCAAATGACCGCGAATCCGCTGGAAGACCATTCGCTCGACAAGTTTCGCCTTTTCTCCGTGGGACTTGAGCGCCTTACGCGCCGCGCACTTGAACATCTGGGACTTGATGCCAAGTCCATGGATCGCTGCAAAAATTTCTTCGCCCTGGGGATGTGCTACTGGCTGTACAACCGCTCCATGGATTCCACGGTTCGCTGGATTGAAGACAAGTTCAAAGGCAAACCGCTGCTAACGGAAGCCAATAAACTGGCGATGAAAGCCGGGTATTCCTACTGCGAAGCCACCGAAGCGTTTCAGATTAGTTATGAAATTCCGCGCGCGCAGTTGTCCCCGGGCCTGTACCGCAACCTGAGTGGGAATCAGGCGCTGGCGCTGGGACTGGTTACCGCTTCACAAAAATCCGGTCTGCGCCTCTTTCAAGGAAGCTATCCCATCACTCCCGCCTCGGACATTCTGCACGAGCTTTCGCAGTACAAAGATTTCGGTGTAATGACCTTCCAGGCCGAAGATGAAATCGCAGCCATTACTTCTGCGATCGGCGCAGCTTATGCCGGAGCACTCGCCATCACCACTACCTCCGGCCCTGGTATGGCGCTTAAAACCGAAGCGTTAGGCTTGGCCGTAGCCATTGAGTTGCCCCTGGTGATTTGCAATATTCAACGTGGCGGCCCATCAACCGGTCTGCCCACAAAAACGGAACAAGCGGATTTGTTGCAAGCACTATTCGGACGAAACTCCGAAGCGCCCATACCCGTAATCGCGGCTGCCACTCCCGCCGATTGTTTCTGGGTTGCGCTGGAAGCGTGTCGCATCGCGGTGAAATACATGGTGCCGGTGATCCTGCTTTCGGATGGTTACCTGGCCAACGGCGCCGAGCCTTGGCATGTTCCCGAACTCAGCGAAATACCTGACTTCAAAGTCGAATTCGCGAAAACCGCCGAAGGGTTTTTACCGTACAAACGGGATCCGCAAACATTGGCTCGCCCGTGGGCCGTTCCCGGAACACCTGGCCTCGAACATCGCATCGGCGGACTCGAAAAACAAGATGTTACCGGCAACATCAACTACGAGCCTTTGAACCATGAAAATATGGTGCGCATTCGCGCCGCGAAAGTCGCGGGTATCGCTCAGGATATCCCCGAAATTGTGCCCGCGGGAGATCCCGAAGGAGAATTGCTGATTGTCGCCTGGGGCTCGACCCACGGAGCAATTACCGCGGCGGTTCGAGCCCAGCGCGAAAAGGGACACAAAATAGGTCATGTGCACTTGCGGCATCTGAACCCGTTAGCGCCCAACTTGGGCGAGGTAATCGCGAAGTACAAGCGCGTGTTGGTGCCGGAACTCAACATGGGCCAATTGCTGTGGGTGTTACGCGCCAAATATCTAGTGGACGCCGTGGGACTCAACAAGATTCAAGGCCGCCCCTTCAAGCAGGCTGAGCTCGAACAAAAAATCGAAGAGATGCTCGGCAGCCAGGAGAATTTCGCATGAGCACCACAACGCTGCCACCCATCACCCCGCTCACCAAAAAAGATTTTCAGACCGACCAGGAAGTGCGTTGGTGCCCTGGCTGCGGCGATTACGCCATCTTATCCGCGGTGCAGTCGGTATTTCCTGAACTGGGAATCGCCCGCGAAAATTTCGTAGTCGTTAGCGGAATCGGCTGCTCCAGCCGCTTCCCTTATTACATGAACACGTTTGGTTTTCATACCATCCACGGCCGCGCACCCGCGGTGGCCACCGGTATCAAAGCGCTCCGCCCGGATTTGGAAGTTTGGCTCGCCACCGGCGACGGCGACGCGCTCTCCATCGGCGGAAATCACACCATTCACATGTTGCGGCGCAACGTCGGCATCAAGGTGCTCCTGTTTAACAATCGCATTTACGGGTTGACCAAGGGGCAGTATTCGCCCACTTCCGAGCTGAATAAAAAGAGCAAGTCCACTCCGTTTGGATCGCTGGACCGTCCTTTCAATCCGCTGTCGTTAGCCATCGGCGCGGAAGCCACTTTTGTGGCCCGCTCCGTCGATGTTTTCCAGAGCCACCTGAAAGAAACTCTGAAACACGCCGCGGCTCACAAAGGCTCCGCTTTCGTGGAGATTCTGCAGAACTGCAATATTTTTAACGACGGCGCCTGGTTCTCTCTAACCGAACGCGAGGCCCGCAGCGAACACGTCATTCAACTCGAACATGGCAAGCCGCTGGTGTTCGGCAAGAATCGCGACAAGGGCATTCGCACGAGCGGCATGGATATGGAAGTCGTGCAACTGGGCAACGGCGTCGCGGAAAAAGACTTGCTGGTCCACGACGCGCACCATCTCGATGCCGCGTACGCATTTCAGCTCTCGCAAATGGAAAAGCGCCCGGGCTTCCCCACTCCCATCGGCGTACTACGCTCGTGGGAGGACGTTCCGCGCTATGAAGACGTAATGAACCAGCAGATAAACGATGTGATCGCCAAGCGCGGCGCTGGGGATTTGACCAAACTTCTTCGTGCCGGCGATACCTGGGAAGTGAAGTGAAATAAGCCCTTCCAAGAACCACTACCTTGGAAATTCGTCAGACCAAATTGGCAAAGCTGCATTTCAAATCCTCGCTATAAAAACAATTTTTGTAATCTTCCGCGGCTGTGTTACATCTAACGCAGCAGCTCTATCGACCCATTCATGGAAGATTCCGCCAAACTCGCTCCGCTTTTTCCGCTCGGTGATCTGGATTCGTTCGCCCAAAATCTCGTGGGCGCCGTCCCGGATCAGGCCGAAGGCCTCGCGTTACTCTATGAAGTCACCCGCGAATTAACCTCCATCCTGGACCGTGAGGAATTGTTAAGACGCATTGCCCAACACGTAAAACGCATTGTGAATTATCACGTGTTTACCGTGATGCTCTGGAACGAAACCCGCCAACTGCTGGAAAGTGTCTTCGCCATGCATTACGACGACGCCATTCCCGCGCGCCTGCGCCTGCGCTTGAATCAAGGAATTACCGGAATGGCCGCCGGAGAACGCCGCCCGGTGCGCGTTGGCGACGTACGACTCGATTCGCGCTACGTGCAATTTGATACCGACGTGGAAGTTCGCTCCGAATTGGTCATCCCGCTGCTCCTGCAGGATCGTCTGATCGGCGTGCTCGACCTCGAGAGCACCGTGCCGCAAGCCTTCACGCTCGAGCACGAGCGCATGCTCGACACCATGGGCACCTACGTGGCTATCGCTCTCGAAAACGCACGTCTTTACCAGGAAGCCCGCGAGAACGAATTGCGCCTGCAAAACGATTTGAATACCGCGCGCGAAATTCAGCGCCAGCTTTTGCCGAAAGGCGCGAGAGAAATTCCTGGTCTTGACCTGGCCGCTGCTTACGCGCCCGCACGCGAATTAGGCGGCGATTTTTACGATTTCCATCCGTACGGCGAGGGCCGCCTGGCATTCGCGCTTGGTGACGTCTCCGGCAAAGGAACCGCAGCGGCGTTGTACGGCTCACTCGCCATAGGAACTCTGCGCGAAATCGTCACCGACCATACCCTCGGAGCCGCGAAGATGCTCTCGGTATTAAATCGCCGCATGTTCGGCGCGCGCCTTGAAGCAAAGTTCATCGCTCTGCTGTTTGGGATCTACGATGCGCCTGCGCGGCGTCTAACACTCGCCAATGGCGGCGAGCCCTATCCCTTGCTGGTACGGAACGGAGAGACTACCGAGATCAACGTAGCTGGCGTTCCTCTCGGCTTGTTTGCAGAAAGCGAATACGAGGAGGTCACTGTTGACCTGCTGCCGGGAGACGTCGTGGTCTGCGCCTCCGACGGCATTTTGGAATCTGAGGACAGTGACCGGCAGGAATTCGGCGCCGAACGCCTTCACGCGCTGCTCGCAGGCGTTAACGGCGATGAAATGGCTTTGTCCATCGCAAACAGAATTCTCGCCGCCACCGACGATTACAGCGGCGCCGAATCCACTCCCCACGACGACCGCACCCTTATTTTACTGCGCGTAACAGACGAGAGTTCAGCGGACCTGTACAAACTTCCCATCATTTATTGAGCCCGCAAGCTCAATTGGAGTCGCCCGCTCCGTGTTTCTCGCCACATTTCTTGCAAGCCGTTGGCGGCTTGGTGTTGTCCACACGATGGCTTATAGGCGGCAAAGTTTTCAGGTAAGCATACATAGCCTTAAGATCGTCATCAGTTTCGCCGCTGTAGAACTGCCATGGCATTGCAGCATTCAGTTGCCGCTTGCCCACGTAGCCTGTCCTCATCGCCTTCACAAACATGTCCTCCGTGTAATTGCCAATGCCCGTGGCGTCCGGCGTGATGTTGGGGCTCACGAGTTTTCCTGAGGGATCAAAACTCTGCCCTCCGGCGAATTTCAGAGCGGCATCAGGCCGGCCTTGCTTGCGGGGTGTATGGCATTCCGAACATACCGCCAAATTCACCAGGTATTCTCCACGGCTCACCGGAGTTGAGAGATCAGCTTGCACCGTTTCTGTTACCGGTTGGGGAACTCCGCGAATCAGATATTTCACCGGAAAATGAATGTCCGTATGTGGCAGTGCATTGCGTAGCGGCGGCAGAGTCCTAAGATAAACAACAACTGAAGCCACATCTTCGTCAGACATCTGCCTGTAATGCGTATACGGCATCATTGGAAAAAGTGTCTGCCCGTCGTGGCTGATGCCTTCGCGAATTGCGCGTGCCAGTTGATCGTCGGTCCAGTTAACGATGCCCGTTTCGGGATCGGGCGTAATGTTCGGGGCGACTAGAGTTCCTGGCAAACCCGGGATAGAAAAAACCTGACCACTGCCTTTCTTCGCCGCCACGACTTCCGGCCCGTTCGGCCCTTCTGTTTGTTGAGTATGACAAGATGTGCAAGCAGCGACATGCTCTGCGAGGTACGCGCCGCGTTTCAGTCGCTCCGGGGTAGCTTCAAACTTGCGATCTGTCAACGCGCGTGTTTTTGGCCCAATGAACGGGCGCCAGCCAATAGTCGCGCTGATGCCGACCAGCGCAAGAATCACAAGAACCAACACAGCGACACCAAGACCCTTTACAAATTTGGACATTCCCAGACTCCTTTGGGGTAATTACGTCGCAATGGGCGGGAATGTTACAGAAACGGGTTTTAATCTTGCAACACGCGTTTCGAAACAGCCTATTTGAGCGGGCTAATGCAAGGGTTTTTTTAGCAGGAAGTCAAGTGTGGGCGGAGTCGAAACTCGGCGGACGGCTAAGTGTTGTGTTTCAGAAAAAAATGTCGGCACGCCTACATTTCAGCATTTCGAATGACAAGAGATCAGGCGAGACCGTCCACGTTTCAGAAAAATTAAAACCACGCGGAGGGTGCCCCAGGCTCGGTTTTCAGCCTGGGTCTTGGGTCATGCTTTTCCAATCGATGCCACCGGAAAGTTCTAACCCCAAAAATCTTGCCCGGATTCCCGGAAAAGTTTAAAGAGAGTTTACTGTCCGGACCGCAGAGTGGAGACCGCGTTGGCCGTTGCCACGGTGGCGAAATAGTTCTGTTCGCGCAGGCGACGATAGATGTTACCCGCAACCGTTGCCGCCGTAGGGCCCTTTACGCGACGAGTGTTTCCACGAAGGAGAACCGCCAGCGCAATTTTCGGATGAGCTTCATCAGCGTAAGTCACAAACCAACCGATACGCGAAGGCGTAACGTGATCGTCACAAGTTCCGGTCTTACCAAGCGGCGTTTCATCCCCGCCGCGATCGAAGCTCGTTTTGCCCGTGCCATACAGCACGGCCGCCAGCATGCCTTCACGAATTTCCGGCAGAATCTGCGCAATATTCAGTTCGCGCTTCACACGCGGCGCAAAAGCAAGTTGCTCATCCGCGCTCCGCGGATACTGCAAGTAATAAAGCGTTCCGCCGTTCGCGAATGCTGCAGCGAGAGAAACCAACTGGAAAGGCGTCATCTGGATGCCTTCGCCAAAACTGGACATCCGCGCCACTCCACCATGCGGGGGCGGCTGCATCGGAAACGCGCCCGGATGCTCTTCCGGAATTTCGTAGCCCGAAAGTTCCCCGAGACCCAGCAAGCGCGCGTACTTCGAAACCGTATCGAAACCCATGCGCAAGCCCAGTTGCTCAAAAAATTCATTATTCGAGTGCGCCATCGCTTCCGTGAGGTTCATATACTTGCGGCGCCCAACTTTCAACATGGTGTCGCGGTTGATTACGTTTTCTTCCAGCGCCGCCAAGGCAATCGTTGGCTTGATCGTCGAGCAGGGAATGTAGCCTTCTCCGAACGCAAGTTTCTGGTTCACCACCGTCAGAACCCGTCCGGTGTTGGGATCAACCGCGACGACTGCGCCGTTATAACGGCCTAATCCTTCGACCGCAGCCTGGCGAACGACTGGATCATCAAAAGCTGTAATGTCCCCGTTGGAAGAATTCGCAAAGGTGGGTACTCCGCCCCCGTGGTAACGCGCTGAGGCTCTGCGTGTGCGTGTTGATTTCAGAGCTCCCGGGGCAGCAGGCAGCGGCATAGCGCATAGCACTGCGAGCACAGTTGCAACCGTCGCTTTTACAAGTTCCTTCACTTCTACCACCTCAGATTGCGATCTTCCGTTACCAACTATGCGGGACGTTGATTTTCATCGAAGCCGTCGCGTCGGTCAACTACCATTTCTGGATGGCCGTTCCAGCGTACGCCTCATCCTTGCAATCAGATGCGGCTGGTTGCTGAAATGCCACCTGGCTGAAGCCGCGCCGAACTCGGCTCCCGCTCAACTTGAGACATAATATGGGGATGTCATCCGCTCCGCAATAGCCTGTGAGGGCCAGTACGAACGTATGTGCTTTGCTTTGTATCAACTGGCCCTCAGCTGGCCCAAAGGTCAGGCACCGGTCTTTCGTCCCGAAAGGATCACCGTGCGAGCATGAAAAAACATCTGCCCTGCGGCATCGCGAAATGGCCGGGTTCCGCTAAGATCGCGCTTTAAATCGTCTTCCAGCAACAGTCGTATTTCCGCAGCCCGCTCCGCAGGCACCTTCGTGGTCGCCATCCATCTCTCGACTTCCGGGCAAAGATCATCCGCGGTGCTTACAATTTCTGTTTCCAATCCCGCATCGCGAAAAACATGCAGCAGTTCGCTTAGCGGCAACGCCCGCACATGCGAAGGATCACGCAATTTTTCCCAACAATCCTGATAAGCGGCCCGCGCGGAATTTTCGCTGGCATAAATATCTTCCACCAGAACAGTACCCCCGAGGCGGCATACGCGAGCCATTCCACTAACTACTTTGCCGGGCTGCTGCACGTGGTGCAAAGCGAGGCGGCACACCACAACATCGAACTGGCCTTCATCGAAGGGCAGATTTTGCGCATCGCCCACGCGAAAAGAAATATTTTTCACGCCGCGTTCTTCGGTTCGAGCACGGGCAATGTCGAGCATTGCTTCCGTCAGGTCCATTCCCAGAACCTCGCGCGAGTTTCTTGCAAAGGCCTCCGCGATGTATCCAGGACCGGTAGCAATGTCCAGAACACGTTCCGCGCCTGTAAGGCGCGCAGCGGAAACCAGCCGCGCGATGCGTTGTTCATCGGAAACCCACGGATTGGCAGCGAAAGCCGTCGCTTGCGTGGTGAAAGATTCGCGAACAATTTCGTTATGCGTGGAGGACATGCCTCAAGTTTATCAGCAGCAGGCAAAAAAATGCCCTCCGCAACTCATAGGGGAGGGCATTCTTAGCTACTGGGTCAGTTGCCGATAACGCCTGCGAGCTTAACCGGTCGATGCAACACCATCTAATCAGTTGATCCGACAATGCTTCCCCTAGGGAACCGATCTGTCCAGCTGTAAGTTTTTTGAGGAGTTTCGCTTCGCGACACTAATGACAAGCGTATGGCTAAGATGGGGAGGCGGCTTTGGCCGCTACGTGGGGGCGACGCGACGGGACCCTTAGGAGACGAGCGTGGGCAGGGATGAAATAAGTCGCTAGGGAAAAACGTATGGAAGGAGAGCGACCACCAAGGTCAGACTGAGTGCGGACGGTTGAGTGGGTTAGTGTCCACCGTGAATTAACCAACGGAGATCGGACGGGTGTGCGATAAGGCCGAAACGGGGTGGCACATGGAGATGGAATGGACGCAAGTTGCAAGCGCAGAAGTGGCGCGCGTTGGACCGGTGAGCCTTACGGAGCGAATTGAATTTATTGATGTGTTGCGGGGGATGGCGCTGTTCGGGATATTGGCGGCGAACATGCGGGCGTTCTTCGCTCCCCTGGATGCTTACGGGGACATTCAGGTGCTGTTTCACAATCGCGCGGACGTTTGGGCGCAGGGATTCATCGACGCATGTATCCAGGGAAAATTCATAACGATATTTTCATTTTTGTTTGGGATGGGCTTTGCCATGCAGATGGGCCGGGCGGAAGCGAAAGGCCTGCGCTTCCTGAGCTTTTATCCGCGGCGGTTGCTGGCGCTGGCGTTGTTCGGAGTGATTCACGGTGTGCTGATATGGGGTGGAGACGTTTTGCTGACATACGCATGTTCCGGGGCGATCTTGTTGCTGTTCCGGAATCGACAGCAGAAAACGTTGTTGTCGTGGGCGGGAGGGTTGTTCGCGGTTCCGATCGTGGCGGCCACGGTTTTCATGACACTTTATTTCAGCCGGTGGCATCGGGCGTGGATGGATCCAAAGCCGCCGGATATGGCCAAGCTGTATGCGGTGATCAATATTTATGCGCATGGGACGGTGCGGCAGATACTGGCTCAGAACCGGGTGGAATGGAAGCAGGAGTTGCCGACGACGGGATTCGCAATTTATGCGACGGCGTTATTTTTGTTGGGGATGTGGGTGTGGCGAGAAGGAATCGTGCAGAACCTAGAGAAGTACAAGCCGGTATTCAAGAGCGTGTGTGCGTGGTGCCTGCCGTTGGGATTGGCGATTAGTATTTATTTCGCGGTGGTGAAGGCGGTGGTGCCGCCGGGGCATGGGTCGTTGTGGCTATTTTTTGCGATTATTTTGTGGTTGCCGGGATCGCATATTTTGAGCGCGGCGTATATGTCGGGGTTGGCGCTGCTGTATTTGCGGCCAGATTGGCAGAAGGTGCTGCTGCCGTTTGCGGCGGTGGGGCGGACGGCGTTGACGAACTACTTGATGCAATCGGTGATATGCACGCTCTTTTTTTACCATTACACGTCGGGATTGTACGGACGAATTGGGCCGGCGCTGGGATTGGTGCCGACGGTGGTTGTGTATGCGGCGCAGGTAGTGATCAGTAATTGGTGGTTGGGGCGGTACCGGTTTGGACCGATGGAATGGTTGTGGAGAGGGATAACGTACGGAAAATTTCCTGCGATGAAGCCGGAGGGAGTCGTGGCGGGGGCGGTGGCTTGAGGAACGAAGGCGACGAGATGGGATGGGGCGCGTGGGGTGAGGAAAAAGGAACGCCCCGCCACTCATTTTTAGATTGCGGATGGCCGCAAATTTATCGACTGGGGCGGCCTCGCGAAGCGTCCGCTCCGGCGGCGGCAGCGGTGGTTTTTACTGGCGGCTTTTCTGGTTGTGCGTGAGGAGCGTGACCATTGGGCGCGGGCTCAGCGGAATTTGAGTTGGCGGGAATCGCGATTTCAAGCTTTTTGCGCAGAGCTAATTCCAGTTTGTCGCGTACATCTTTGTTTTCTTTCAGGAAGGTCCGGGCATTTTCGCGGCCCTGCCCCATACGCTCGCTACCGAAGCTAATCCACGTGCCGCTCTTTTCCAGCACACCGCGATCCACGCCGATATCAATAAGATCACCTTCGCGAGAAATACCTTCGCCATAGATAATGTCGAATTCCGCTTCGCGGAAAGGCGCGGCCACCTTGTTCTTTACGATCTTGGCGCGCGTGCGTGAGCCCACGACTTTATCGCCGTCCTTGATCGCCTGGATACGCCGGATATCCACGCGCATGGAAGCATAAAACTTCAAAGCGCGCCCACCCGTGGTGGTTTCCGGATTACCAAACATCACGCCAATTTTTTCGCGGATCTGGTTGATGAAAATCAGGCAGGTACGCGACTTCGAAACGATAGCAGTGAGCTTGCGCAGCGCTTGCGACATCAGCCGCGCCTGCAGACCCATCTGTGGATCGCCCATTTCGCCTTCCAATTCAGCTTTAGGCACGAGCGCGGCGACGGAGTCGACTACTACAACGTCCACGCCGCCCGAACGAATCAGCGCCTCTGCGATTTCCAGTGCTTGCTCGCCGTTGTCGGGCTGCGACACCAGCAGGTTATCCACGTCCACACCCAGCTTTCGCGCATAGACCGGATCCAGCGCGTGTTCTGCGTCGATAAACGCCGCCTGGCCGCCGAGTTTCTGCGCTTCCGCGATCACGTGCAGCGTCATGGTGGTCTTGCCGCCAGATTCCGGACCATAAATTTCAATCACCCGTCCACGGGGAAAGCCCCCCACGCCGAGCGCTGCGTCAATAGACAGGCAGCCACTAGGGATCACACTTACGGGCACCAGCACATCGCGGCTGCCGAGCCGCATGATGGAGCCTTTCCCGTAGGACTTTTCGATCTGCGATATCGCCGCTTCCAGCAATTTGGATCTATCGTCTGCCATTGCCATACAACACCTCGGTGAGGAATGTTTAGTCAGTAGTGTCTGATCATGCCGTTGGTGCAATGAAAGTTGCCAAATAGTACCATCTAGTTAACTTAATGAATACGTAATTCTTCTAATTCGCTGGCCTCAAATCCGGCCTGCACGGAATGGCCGGACTTAATGAGTCTCTCACGTTGCCCGACTCCCGAACCACGCGACCGACTGTGCAAAAGAATGGCCTGTTGAAAACTCTGAGGGCAAAATAACACTGGGGCGAACAAAAAGCAAACACTATTTTGAGGCACTTTTCGACTGGCCTGCATCTCCATAAACGTAAAAGCCTCGGCCGCTCTTGCGACCCAGCCAACCCGCCGCAACATATTTCTTTAACAGCGGGCAAGAGCGGTACTTGGGATCGCCCAGGCCTTCCTGCAACACATGCATGATGTCGACGCACACATCCAGGCCAATAAAATCCGCCAGTTCGAGAGGTCCCATCGGATGGTTCATGCCTATTTTCATCACCGCATCCACGGCTTCCGCGGTGGCCACGCCCTCCATCACGCAATAGGCAGCTTCGTTGATAAGCGGCATCAATACCCGGTTGGATACGAAACCGGGAGCATCGTTCACTGCGATTGGCTTCTTGCCCAATTTTTCGGCAAGCGTCATGGTGGATTGGAACGTCGCGTCGCTGGTTTGCAGCGCGCGGATCACTTCCACCAAGGCCATCACCGGCACGGGATTCATGAAGTGCATGCCCACGAAGCGCTCCGGCCGCCGCGTTAACGAGGCCAGCGTGGTCATCGATATAGAAGAGGTATTGCTGGCGATGATGACGTCGTCGCGCAACAGTCGGTCCGCATCGGCCAGAACGGCGCGCTTGATTTCGATTTTTTCTGGGACGGCTTCGACTAAAAAATCGGCCGCGGCGATGTTGGCGATGTCCGTGACTGGCAGCAATCGCTCCAATGTACTGACGCGTTCTGCTTCGGTGATTTTGCCCTTCTTCACCTCACGGCCCAGATTCACGCCGATGGTGTCCATGCCGCGGTCGACAAAGCGCTGTTCAACATCGCGCAAAATCACCTTGTAGCCCGATCGCGCAAATACGTGCGCGATGCCGTTGCCCATCGTGCCTGCGCCCAGCACCGCGACAGTCTTGATGTTGTCTATGCTCATGCCTACTTGGGAGGGGCGCCTTGTGTCACTTCGCGCACAATTTCCAGGGCGCGTGCCTGATTCCCTTCCGCCACATAAATTGCGATGGCTCCCGATTCCCTGGCAACTCTTGTGACGAGATTGTTCTCACTCAGCGCGTTGGTCAGGAACTGCGCAAGCTTGGTGTCAGTTCCCTTCCACACTTGTAAATCAGCAGGCGCGTTATTCGCTTTAGGGCTCATGGTTGACGGATCGACCACTTCTGGCTGCGCGGGAATCTCCAGATTTTCCGGCTCCCGCTGAAGAACATTTTCGAGAAGGTCTTTCGCTGCCGGATAATCCGTCGAGAGAACGGTAACTTCAAATCCAAAGCGCGGCTTCCAGTCGATGGGCAAAGGATCGGAGGTAGGCGCAACTTCGTCGTCGCCCAAAGATATATCCTTGAAGGCGATTCCGTTGGCCTCCAGCTTTTCGATCAGATTCACATGCACGGAAGGATTTTCTCCGGCCCAGAGAATTACAAAAGAACCTTCGTTGCCAAAGTCAGACATGCCTGCCTCGCTGTAAGTGATTGCATTTCTCTATGCGGGTTCTTTGATACGACGCGAAAAAACCGGGCCAGTCTGTCGCGCTCGACAATTCAACTTCACCAAGCGAGTTTACTATACAAAACGCCAATCCGGCAGGATGGCCGAGCTAATCATGGGCGCTGTAAGTTCAACGAACTAAAGGCTTGGCCGCCTGCTTGAGTCTTTTCTACGGGCTGGCGCGTAGTTCTCTGTACAATGAGCGCGACGTTTCTAATTCCGGCGATTCCTAACCAAAATGCGTGGCTTTCTCGGGCGTTGCCAACCTGTGCGTTCTCTGCGTTGATGAAAGACGAAAATAAAGCTCTGGCGCAGGGCCTGCAGCGGCGCGATCCGGATTTGCTGGACCGGCTGATCGAGCAGTATCAATTCCGCTTGTTTCGTTACTTGGTGTACATCACTGGCGATCGCACGCGCGCCGAAGATTTTTTCCAGGAAACGTGGATTCGTGTTCTGGAACGCGGACATCAGTACGACGGAAAATCCCGCTTTGAAGGTTGGCTGTTTGCCATCGCGCGCAACTTGGTGATCGACTGGCAGCGCCAACGAAAAGTGCAGAGCCTGGACGCACTCACGGATTCTGAGCAGGCGCACCCGTTACAAGTAAAAGACGAGCGCTCTGCATCTGCGCTGCAGGCGGTTTTGAATTCAGAACAGGACGCGCAAGTGCAGGGGGCGCTTCAGCAGATTCCCGCGATTTACCGCGAAGTGCTTCTGTTGCGTTTCCAGGAAGAATTGCAAATCGACGAAATTGCAGGAGTGCTGGGCACACCGCCGTCCACCGTAAAGTCCCGTTTGTACAGAGGATTGGAAGCGTTGCGCGGCACGCTTGAGGCGGGAGTGTCATGAGCAAAAATATCCATGAACGCGCGCAGCAACTGATCTCGCAAGAGCGCATCGAAAGAATTCCGGCCTCAGAGAATACCTGGCTAGCCGCACATTTGCAGGAGTGTGACGGCTGCGCGGATTTCGCGAGAAAAACTTCATCGGCTTTGCGCTCGTTGCAAACCATACCGATCGCTTTGCCGGCAGGACTTGCGGAGCGCACGCAGTTTCGTGTGGGCTTGCGCGCGCAGCAACTGCGTCACCACGAACCGCGACGACGCGCGCTGTGGATTGCGGCAGGGATTTCATGGGCCACCGGTGTGGCCAGCGCACCTTATGTCTGGTGGCTATTTGCCTGGCTCGGGGAACAAACTGGCGTTCCAAAATTAGTTTGGGAAATGGGATTCGGTTTGTGGTGGGCGGTGCCGGCGTTAATCGCAGCGGTGGTGTTGCTAACCGAGCACGAAAAACAAAGCGGGGAGCGTTATTGGCTGCAGCGAAGCCAATGAGTGTAAGCGCATCGGAAGATGCGATGAGTTTGAGCGCATCGGAAGCGCGGTGAGTGAGAGCGCATCGGAAGCGCGCACCCGAAGATGCGATCGTGAACGCATCGGATGCGGTAAGGCCTGCGCATCAGGAGATGCGTGAGTTGGGTGCGCGGTGAGTGTGAGTGCAGCAAACATGTTTTTATTTACTCGAGTTTAGATTTTTCGGCGAATGAGGTCACAGCATGTCGGATCTTCAAGCTAACAGTACCTTCAGTGAAAAGTTGAGGCGAATCCGTTTTCGCCGCACCAGAGAGAAAACGCGCTTTCGTGATGAGCTGCGCATCATTCCGAAATGGCTGATTGTCATGGTCATCATGCTTTTCTTAATGGCGCAGGCGGCGTTTTTCATCGCTAATTTAGGCGCACATGCTCTTAGCACGCCGGAGGGCCAACTGTGGCCCTTTCCCAATAACCCTGCGCTTTCAGCGTTCAGCGTTGCTGGTATCGTCACCGCCGCCAGCATACCGTTTGCATCTTTACTGCTGGGGTTCGGTTACGTAAATCGTGACGCCAAGCGCCGGGGGATGAACTCGGCGCTATGGACAATTCTTGTAGTGGTGTTATCGCAGTCGCTGGCGCTCGGGTTTCTCATCTATTTCATAATGCGCGAGCCGCTGCCGTATACCTGCCCGCAGTGCGGAGGGACAGTCGGCGCGCGATTTAATTTTTGCCCCAACTGCAAATGCAATCTGCAGCCAACTTGCCCGCAATGCAAACGCGAAGTTGGGGAGACGGATAAATTCTGCCCGTATTGCGCTTGCGAATTGACACCGGCGACTGCTGCCGTTGGTTCATCCGTGAATGATTCGCCCGTCGTTCGCAGTTCCTTGTAGCTTAGTCTCACCTCCGCGATGTACAAAGTTTCGGCTACATCATTTCTACTGCTAGGGCTACGGCGTTGCCGCCGCCCAGGCAGAGGGCGGCGATTCCGCGTTTTAGGTTGCGGCGCTGTAATTCGTAAAGCAGAGTGACAAGGATGCGGGCGCCGGAGGCGCCGATGGGATGTCCGATGGCGACGGCGCCGCCATTTACGTTTACCTTTTCGGGGTTGAGGCGCAGTTGGCGAGTCACGGCGATGGCAGCGACGGCGAAGGCTTCGTTGAGCTCGACTAGATCGACATTCTTGTTGCGGTCCCAGCCGGTTTTGTTGAGTAGTTTTTCGACGGCGTCAACGGGGGCCATCATGACCCACTTTGGTTCGACGCCACTGACGGCTTGAGCGACGATGCGCGCCATCGGTTTTTTGCCGAGCGATTGGGCGTGACGTTCGCTGGTGACGATTACGGCCGCGGCTCCATCGTTTGTGCCGGGTGCGTTGCCAGCGGTGACTGTTCCATCTTTCTTGAAGGCGGGCTTTAATTTCGCGAGAGCTTCTATGGAAGTGTCCTCGCGCGGCGATTCGTCGTATTTGATTACGATTGGGGGGCCTTTTTTTTGCGGGACTTCGATGGGAAGAATTTGCGCTTCAAAGAAGCAGGATTTTCGCGCGCGCACGGCTTTCTGGTGACTTTCAAAGGCGAAACGATCCTGCTCTTCGCGGGTGATGCCGTACTTTTCAGCGACCAGTTCGCCGGTCATGCCCATGTGGAAGTCTTCGTAGGCATCCCACAGGCCGTCGTGAATCATGGAGTCGACGAGTTTGCCATCGCCGATGCGATAGCCGGTGCGGGCTTGCGGAAGTAAGTAGGGGCAATTGGACATGGACTCCATGCCGCCGGCGGCGACAATTTCGGATTCGCCTAGTTTCACGGCTTGAGCTGCGAGTGCGACCGCTTTCAGGCCGGAGCCGCAGACTTTGTTGATGGTCATGGCGGCGACGCGCGGGTCGCAGCCACCTTTTAATGCGGCCTGGCGAGCAGGATTCTGACCGAGGCCGGCCTGGACTACATTGCCGAGAATTGCTTCGTCAATTTGTTTTGGGTCGAGGTCTGCGCGACGCACGGCTTCGGCAACTGCTTTGGAGCCCAATTCAATGGCGGAAAAACTTGAGAGGCCTCCTTGAAATTTTCCTACGGGGGTGCGAACAGCGCTGAGAATTACGGGTGTTTCCATTTTCAATCTCCAACTTCTAAACAACTAACGGACCCACAATAACTTTTAGAATTTTTGCTCGTCGGCGCTGGGCCCGTATAGCGCGGGAACAGGAATATCCAAGCTACGCAAATACATAGTTAGTTGCGCGCGATGGTGAACGATGTGGTTAAAACACATGATGCGGACCACGTTGTACTTCGGCATGGCAAACAGGACTTGGCCTTTCCATTTCAGTGTCCAGATTTCGCGCAGTTTCTCGTCTGTGACGCTGGCTACGGCATCGCGGCCTTTCTTGAGCTGCTCATCAAATACGGGAAGCAGCCGTGAATGGCCATCCACCTTGGGACGTTCGCTGCCCTCGATTTCGAATTCGGAGGTCTTGATGGCGGTCACGGCAAAATGCGGCAAGGTGGCGATGTGCGAGGCCATCCAGCCCAGCGTTCCCGATTTGGGATGTGGTTTCCAATCCCATTTTTCCGCTGGCACGCGCTCCAAGGCCTTGCGTGTGTTGGCACCTTCCTGGTCCCATTCGGTGATTAGCAGTTCGCTGATCGGCATTTTTAGCTCCAGGCAGAGGGTGGGGCTGAGGGTCGATTGTACTGGAACACGGGAAAGGCAGGCAAATTTGAGCTGGTGGCGGCTGAAAAAAAGGTGTGCCACCCCCTACCCCCTGTTTTTGCAAAAAGAGCCCAGAACGTATTGAAAACAAAGGATCGACGTCGCGAGGGGCGACAAAGAGTCCACAAGTGGCTGATAACAATGGAGATAAGTAAGGGAGGGCAATAGATTGGGCGTCCGCAGAACCGTCTTGAAGGAGAGGAGAGACCGAGCAGCAGAGCGCACGACTTGACACTTAGAACTGATTCGATAGGGCGCTACGACAATCATGAGGTATTTTACTATATAGATATATAATGACAAACTAAATAAAAGGACACGGACACAACTGTCCCAAGGGTTCGTCAGGCAGTTTTAGGAGATAAGAAGGTTCGCGCCTGCGATCAAGCTCGGGCGATGGCAGCGCGGCCTGTAGCTGATGGCGATACGGCCGCTAATCCTGTTCATCGAGAGTTTGGACGTAGGTCTTGCCATACGGATAGAAAAGGTCCTTGCGGCCTTGCTGCCAGGCCGCTTTGACCGGGTTCGAGGACAATCACGTGGGGGATCATGGGATTGTTGACAGGATCAGTGTATTCGGCGATGTCGAGATCTTTTTGGACGACACGCCCGGCGTCGGAGAGGAAAGGCCAGTGGGCACCGACTCCGCTGCGATATTCATTGGTTTGAGTGATATTGTCGGTGCTAATGGTGACAAGGCGGCAATAGGCAACTTCGAGCTCACGATGGAGTGCGACAAGTGCCTCAGCTTGACGGCGGTCCTTGGGGCAAAAACCACCGCGGCTGAGGACGAGGACCATTGGATGTTGTCCTTGCAGCTCGGAGAGCTTTCGGCGTTTAGCGGCGTGGTCGGAAAGCTCATAGTCGGGAAATATAGACCCTGGAACAATGTCAGATCGCATAGGAAATCCTCAACAGTTGGATGAGCGTCACCGTGTTACGTCTCAATGATGAGTAGCCTGGAATTAGTGGCAAAGGCGTCGCAATTCTTCGAGCGTTGGAGTCATCTTGCTCGTTAGATTCGAATGGGTTCCCAGGCAATGAAAATTTCTGCTCTTTACCCAGGCGTTTACTTCTTCTTTTTCTTCTTGCGCCGCCCACGGCGATAAACGAACTTCAGTCACGAGAGTTTTAAGATCAATGCGACGCCGTTTGCACTCGTGAACCCATTCGTGCAATAGATTTAATTCATCCAACGGCTCACGGTTCGGAAAATTGTTTAAGTTGAAATGCCGATTGGCTCCGCCGACCGGATCGTAGCACTGAAGGGCGACGCGAAGTTCTCGCTCTTCGCAAAATGATGCTGTTTCGTGTAGAGGAAGCGGATAAGGTTGTAGCCCGTCATGTCTTTCTCGCCGTACCGGACAATGCCCACTAAAATGTCGTCAAGCATAATGGAGAGTGCGGACTTCAGAAGATCGAAACGGGAAAAGACCGCGACACCATTCCCGTATGTTTTCCACATGTTGAGCGTCTCACCTTCGTAAATCTGCCAACAATTGATGAAATACGCTTCGCTGTTCTGACGGTTGAATGCCTGATCATTATTAAGTTTCAGCTCATCATTCAAATCATATTTTTGCAGGCCCAGTGCCGCTCTCGCATATTCATCTGAAGGCAAAGCCTCGCAAGGGTCTGTCTCTTTGAAAAGGTCGATTCGACGGAAGTAAAGTTCTTCATTAGCGAAAAGGTCCCTGAATTTCCGGAGGTCCATAAACCTGCAGATGGGCGTATCGGCTGGCGGTTCTGTGCAGGCGTCATGCGGAACGATAGGCATCGGATGTCGTTTGGCTTCTAACAGCGAGTTATTGAGCCGATCGCGTAGTGGACCAACATCACATCGTGAGGACGACGCGAAACTGCGCCTTGCCGCTCATCATGCGCTCGTATGCTTCGGCCGCCTTTTCGAGCGGATATGTTTCAATCATGGGACGCACGCCCGTTAGTTCGGCGAAGCGCAGTGTGTCCTCCTCATCAGCTGTGGTTCCCGACGCCCAGCCTTGAATACTGCGACTTCCCGTAACGAGCTGTACCGGCGTGACCTCGATAGGATCGGCTGACACACCGATGACCATAAGCTTTCCGTTCGGCGCGAGGCCGTCGATCACTTCGGTCATCGACTTCGAGCTCGGGGCCGTGGCCAGAATCACCTGTGCGCCACCTAATTCTTGCAAAGCCTCTGCCGGGTTCGTCACTTTGTTATCGATGTACACGTTCGCGCCGAGCTTCTTTGCCAGCGCCGCACTTTCCGAGCCGCGACCGACGGCGGCAACCTTATAACCAAATTTATTCGCGAATTGAATTCCGAGATGACCCAGACCGCCGATGCCCAGCACGGCAACCAGGTCGCCGGGCAGCGCGCCACTATGCCGCAGCGCGTTGTACGTGGTGATTCCTGCGCAGAGCAGTGGTGCTGCTTCGGCATCACTCAGACCTTGCGGCATCGTAGTCAGCGCGTCCACGGGAGCCACCATGTATTGCTCGTATCCCCCGTCATAGCTGATGCCGGGAATTTTCAGATTCCGGCAATTGCGAAAATCTCCGCGCCGGCACGCGAGACACGTGCCGTCGTGGCCGCCGTGCCAGCCGACGCCGATGCGCTGCCCCTTCTTCCACTCGGAAACACCGGCGCCGAGTTCATCGATGATGCCCACGACTTCGTGTCCTGGCACGCGAGGATACTCGATGCCCGGCCATGCGCCTTCTTTGGTGAACACGTCACTGTGGCAGACACCACAGGCCTGCACCTTAATAAGCACGTGTCCTGCGCCAGGCTTAGGAATCTCGCGCTCGACAATCTCAAAATCGGCGCCCGCCTTAGGAACTTGAGCTACCGTCATTGGTGCTACCGCGACTCTTGTCGTTGCCATAAGTCCTCCTAGGGATTTCCAGACGTTGTTGAAAAGCACTCACTGCCGCTACCTGTTTACCTTCGGGGATAGTCCGTGAAAATGAAGTCTTCAGATGTGCGCTGGCGGCGTGGGTGACGAAAAGAAATCGAATCACGCGATCTCTTCTCGGCATCGCTTGCACCTCTAACTTCAGAAAACGATTTGTGGGAATGCCAAGGAGGGGCGCAAGGGACTGACTGCACTCTCCCTCAGCGAGTGTCAATTTGACTCAAGTCATTCTTGATGTCAACAGGAGGCTTGTGAGCGGTCACTTTCTCCTGTGGCAGTAGCACTTCCGTTTAATCTTTTCGCGATTTCTATACAGGCGCTTTGGCCACGTCAGAGGGTGGACTTGGTGTTGCGTTTTCTGGCGAGGCGCTGGAAAATCGCGGCATGGCTCACCAATTCACGACTTCGTACCTGAAGGATGCTATTGATTTGTTTCGTTACTACAAGCGGCTGGGGGATAACGCGATCGGCCAATGCCCTGATGAGAAACTGAGCGCGGAGATCGATCCGGAGTCGAATTCTGTGGCAATCATTGTGAAGCACATGGCGGGTAACATGCGTTCGCGGTGGAGCAATTTTCTGACGACGGATGGTGAGAAGCCGGACCGGCAGCGGGATACGGAGTTTGAGGATGCGCCTGCAACGCGCGCCGAAGTTACGGCGATATGGGACGCGGGATGGAAGTGCTTATTCGAAGCGTTGACTTCACTGACGGATGCGGACTTATCCAGAACGATCACGATTCGAACCGAGCCGCATTCGGTGACGCAGGCTATCAACCGGCAAATTGCGCATTATTCGTATCATGTCGGGCAGATCGTTTATGTGGCCAGGCATTTTGCGGGTGGCAAATGGAAAACGCTAACGATTCCGCGGAAGAAGTCGGGCGAGTTTAATGCACAGGTGGCATCGGGCGAGAAGTCCCAGCGCTAAAGCTTGTAGGTTCTGGTTTCCAGTGTGGACTGTATTCAGCCTCTTTTTTTTAATTGCAAGTTTTTGGTTTACCGCCGAAAAGATGCACCGTGATGGGATATTTTGCCCTTACCCTTAAATGAACTGAGATTGGGATAGCGGGTCAGTTTCCGGTTAGCGTCATCCAGAAAGAAAGGCTCACTGACCTAAATGAACCCGCTCGCTGCACGGTTATCTTAACTGGTGAAGTACCATAGCTCAAAAGATAACCCCGAAGCTGAAACATAACTCCGACCCGCTTTACGCTGTTGCTGCGGCTCCTTGAACAGCTTTCGCTGCGGTTCGAATCACGTCGATGACGCGTTCGGGTTGGGAGAGCATCGGCACGTGGCTGCTGTCGAGCTCATAGGTGGTTGCGCCCATGCGCTTGGCCATGGCGCGCTCCAGATCGGGATGCACGGTGTGGTCTTTTTTTCCGACGATGTACCAGCTCGGCTTCGACTTCCAGGCAGTTCCCCCAACTTTCGCGTCGAACAGGTCGGGTCTGGGGACGCCCTGGGTCGCCCAAACGAGCTTTTGCTCCTGCTCCGAAAGGTCTCCGCAGAAATACTTCGTGCCCTCCGGACGCAGCCAGATTCGTCCATCCACGACTTCGATGTGGGAGAAGACGTCGGTCCTCGGGAACTTGGACTGCTGCGTTTGAGACGTTTCATCGGCGTCCGGAGCGAGCGCGCAGATATAAACCAGCCCGACAACGCGATCGTCGGTTCCGGCGCCGGTGATGACGCTTCCGCCGTAGGAGTGGCCGACGAGGATAACGGGGCTGCTGACCCGGCCTATCGTTGCTTTCACCAAGGCGACGTCCTCTGTCGTTGTGTTGAGGCCGTACTGCGCCGCAATACACTGATACCCCTCCGCCTGAAGGGGAACGATCAGCTTGCTGAAGCAAGAGCCATCGGCCCACAGTCCGTGACAGAACACGATACTTGGTTTGGTCGATTTCATAGTGCGCTTCCTTTCTTTTGCAACGAGGATTGACTACTGATTTCGGTGTCGAGGAGCGTGCCGAGTACCTCGGGCCACGCTTTCTCGAAGTCGGCGTCGCGTTGCAGTCCGCGCTCCAACAAAGCTTGGATCCGCCGCTGCGCTTCAGGCCACGTCAACGCCGTCTCAAAGGAGGTAATCGCATCCAGTAGCTCGTCGGCGGATGGCAACGAGACTTGGTTGACGAGATTCTTTGCTGCGGCGATAGCACGCCGGTCGAAGGAGGCGATCCGGCGCGCGAGCGCGTCTACGAAGCCGTCCAGTTCCGCGTCCGGAAGCGCCCGGTTGACATATCCGTATCTTTCCGCATTGTAGCCGTCGAAATCCTCCGCGCCGAGAACGATTTCGAGCGCGCGCCCTCGGCCCACCAAATGCGGCAGGCGTTCCGCACCGCCGCCGCCCGGATGTAGTCCCACGCCGACCTCGGGTTGGCCCAGTCGTGTGTTCTCGCTCGACGCGAAGCGCATGTCGCAGGCGAGGACGAACTCGCTGCTCACGCCTCGGACGCAGCCTCGGATCTTCGCGATACTGACCACCGGCGACTTGGTGAGACGGACGAACGTATCCATCAGGATCGGGAGGCCGGAAGGCCCGACTGCTGTCATGATGTTTCCGATCTTGCCGGTTAAGTCAAAGTGGGAAAGGTAAGACTCGGGGTTCGCGCTTTCGAATACGACGACCCGCAGGCTCGGGCTGGCGTTCATTCGCGCGAGCAGATCCTGTAGGGCTTCGAATATGCTGGCGTCTACGATGTTGAAAGGCGGGTAATCGAACGCAACCCTCCAGTACGCAGGCGTTTCCTCGATCACCCGCACGTGCGCCGCAGAATTAGTATTAGTCATATGTTTCTCCCTTCTTAGACCTCGAAACCGCGGGACGGCGAGGTGATCTTCTTCCCTTCATAGGAACGCATGCGCGCGAGTGCGGACTCGCTGACGCATCGACGGCGACGGAAGGTCATCGCAGACGACGATGTAGGAACTCGCTTGTTCGCCCGTTGGCGAGCGTTGCCGCCGCTGCATCGTAATGCGCACCATTATGCCGAGCGAAGGCGTGATGCTGACCTGGATAGCTATAGACTGTCGCGTTTCGTTTGTTGGTAAGTGCCGCTTTGATTTCAGCTTGCGCAGGCTTGGAAATAAACTCGTCTTCCTCGGCCAGATGCATTAGCAGCGGCGAATCAAACCCGTTGATCTCGCCCAGATATTTCTCAGTGTCGCCACCGTGATAAACCACTGCAGCGTCGACGCCATAGCGCACGGCAGTCAGGAAAGTCATCAGCCCGCCGAGGCAGTAGCCGAGGACTGCAACCGTGCCAGTGCACCCCGACAGCTTGGCCACGGCGTTGGCGGTGTCCTTAACGTCCCTGGCGCCGGCGTCTCGATCATATGCCTGATAAAGGCGAAGGCCGTGTTGCCAGTCGGGTTCGCAGGTGACGCAGAGGTCGACGCCCGGCTCCTGACGCCAGAATAGGTCGGGCGCGACTGCAATGAAGCCTTGTTCGGCCAGTTCGTCGCAGGTCTTGCGAATGTCGGCGTTCACCCCAAATACCTCGTGCAGAACGACAACGGCGGGAGCCGGCAAAGTCTTCGGTCGCGCGATATAAGCGCCAAACGCGCCGCACCGGCCTTCTATGGTGATGCGATCCTTCATTGTGTTCTCGGATGACGACATTCATCCGAGCCTCCGCCGAAGTCGTCGTCTGGATCGGCGGAGGCCTACGATCGAGCGAGGCGGGTTCAGCCAGCGGCACGCATGACGGCCGCAGATGTAGCAGCCTCTTCGATGAGCTTGGCTGTTTCCTTCGCATGAGACATGTAGGCCACATGGCTCGAATTCACTTCGATTGTCTTGGCATTGGCGCGCTTCGCCATCATTCGCTCCTGGTCCGGATTGATCGACCGGTCCGCGGTGGCCACCATGTACCAAGTGGGCTTGGTCTTCCAGGCGGGCGTCGTGACCTTGTGGGTGAACGAGTCCGTGGAGATCGGCACCTGCGACACAGCCATGAACGCCGCCTTATCCTTCGGAATATCCGCTGCGAAGTCGGCCGCGAAATGCTCCTGTTCTATCCACCAGTTGCCGTTGCTGTCCGGTTTGAATGCCTTGGAGGCTTGCGGCAGCGCCTGTTCTATCGACGCGCAGCTCTCGCCTTCATCGAGCGCAAATGCGGCGATATAGACAAGCGCCGCAACCTTTCGATGATTGCCGGCCTCGGTGATGATGGAGCCGCCATAACTGTGGCCCACCAGAACCACTGGCCCGTCCATGGCGTCAATGGCCGCCTTCGTGTATTTTTGGTCCTCGGCGTAGGAGGTCTCGGGCGGCTGCGGCACCGACACCTTGTACCCGTCATTCTTGAGGATGTTAGCGACGGCTTCCCAACCGGAGCCGTCGGCAAATGCACCATGCACTAGAACGACGTTCTTAATATTCTGTTTCATGACCATTCTCCTCTCTAGTTTGGGCTTCAATGAATCCGCCCCAACTCTAGGCTCTTGTGCGCGTGCTCTCTTGCAGGATTTTGCTGATTTTGTTGTTTTTTGCCTAAAATGAGTGTCACCTGTCGGCGGGCAAACGCGACTATTTGAAAGATTGGAAAATGGGGATTTATGCTCGGGAATGCCGTGTCACGTAATGCCGTCGCCATCTTCCGGGACTGACCCCGACGAGTTGATGGAATGTGCGCGTGAACGCTGCCTGGTCATTAAAACCCGATTGAACCGCGATCTCGATCAGCGACATGCAGGTCTGGGTCATCAGTTGTTTGGCGTGGTCAATGCGATGCTGAATCAGCCACTGGTGAGTGGAGGCGCCGAAAGAGGCTTTGAACGAGCGGGCAAAGTGGCTGACGGAAAGTCCGCATTCGCGTGCTATGTCAGAAAGCCGGATCCTGCCATGCATGTTCTCATGAAGAATTTCCGACGCTCGGCGCTTCTGCCATGGCGCTAGGCCTCCGCTTGAACGCCGTACTGTTTTCTGGAGTACACCGTACTGCTGGATGAGATGCGCTCCGAGGATGAGACTGAATTGATCGAGGGCAAGCACAGATGGAGCGTCGTTCCGCCCAAGGAACGGGATAATGCTCTTCGTGATCTGGGCCACAACTAGATCATCTTCGAGCACTGCTAAGCGATAGTTATGTACACGGCCAAAACCGAGATCCTCCGCGATGTCATCTAACCCCTGACGAGGAACAGAATAGTGAACATAATCAAAGGCACAACCTGCCCAGCACCTGGGCTGTGAATCGAAATCGATGACATTGGAGCGAAACGGGTGAACGATCGATGTAGGAATGAGCTTGTCTGATGTCCACACCTGGTAGCACGATGACGGCAGAGACTTAAGGGAGATCGAGACTAGCAGAGCGGGGACGGGCGATAACTTTGTGATTCGGTCAGGAAGCCCAGCCGGCGACTGGAGCCGTGTGATCGTAAAAGTCCCCGGAGTACGAAACTGCGATGGAACGGAAGACTTCCCGTCCAATTGAATGAACATTGTGAAGGGAGCTTCAGGTGAGGTCTGCGCAGTCTTATCTGCCTTCGGCGAAGCCTTCTTGTCCATCGCGACCTCCAACTGCGGGACGCCGATCATGCATACGATGACAGGTTTCTGCAAGGATTGTATCCGTACAAGGCGGCCGCGGCCAAGCGAGTTTAGAGTCTCCTAATGATTGGTCTCGACTCGCAGCGATAAGTGCCCTATCGGCCACAGACCCCGATCACTCCCGATTGTGTCCGAATAGTTGGCTAACTAGGACTGGCGACGGCTTCGCTTCCTCTTCGCCTGGGATTTGGATAGACTATGGAACAGATGGCTACACTTTTTGAGATGGGATTGCCGGCGACGGCGAGTCCTCTGCTGAGTGTGAATGACGCGCAGCGGCGCGCGATTACTCATGGCGCGGGGCCGCTGCTGGTTATTGCGGGCGCGGGGACGGGGAAGACGCGGGTTATTACGGAGCGGATCCGGCATCTGCTGGAGACGGATGCTTCGCTGGCGGGCGAAAATATTCTAGGGCTGACCTTCACGAAGAAGGCGGCCGGCGAGATGAAGGCGCGGGTGGTGAAGGCCGTGGGGGAGCGGGGCAAGGACGTGACGCTGGCGACGTTTCACTCGTTCTGCGAGGCGCTGCTGGTGGAACTGGATCCCGACCGGGTAATTCTGGATAAATGCGATCACTGGATTTTGTTGCGGCGTAACCTGGCGCGATTGCGGCTGGAGAAATACCGCCGGCTGCCGGACCCGGGACAGTTCCTGAATGATTTTCTGGAATTTTTCAGCCGGTGCCAAGACGAGCTGGTTTCCTGCGAAGATTTCCAAGCTTATGCGGATGGGTTAGGAACGAAGCTGGAAGCGCAGCGCGGGGAGCTGGACGAGGATACGTACGCGGAGCGCGCCGATCAGGTGGCGCTGCAACAGGAAATTGCGCGCGCTTACGGGGCCAGCGAGGGATTGCTGCGGGAGAAGAACCGCGTATCAATTAATTCGCTGATTACGGGCGCGGTGGAGCTGCTGCAAAAAGATGCGGCGCTGCGAGAAAAACTACGGCAGCGTTACCGCTACATTTTGGTGGACGAGTTTCAGGATACAAATATCGCACAAATCGAGTTGCTGGATTTGCTGTGCGCGGAGCCGCGAAATATTTTTGTGGTGGGCGACAACGATCAGGCCATTTACCGGTTTCGCGGAGCTTCGTTCGCGAGCTTTGCCATTTTTGAAAAACGATTCGCGGGGTTGAAGGATACGGATGACCCCAGCCGGTACCGCGTAACGCTGACGGAGAATTACCGGTCGACACCAAACATTTTGCGCGTGGCGACGCATGTAATCGGACAGAACGCGCGCAGCGAGCGCTTCCCTCCCAAGGTGCTGACCACCGCGCATCCCGAGGGAGAGAGAATTCGCATCGCGGAACTGGCGAATGCGGACGAGGAGTCGCGGTGGGTTACGGGGGAGCTGCAACGGCTGCACCGCGCGGGACACCGCTGGAAAGATTTCGCGGTGCTGTACCGGCAGCACGCGCATCGCGATCAACTGGTGGAGGAGCTTTCGCGGGCGAAGATTCCATTTGTGATCAGCAAGCTTTCGATTCTGGAGCATCCGCTGGTGCGGGATGTGCTGGCGTATTTGCGGCTGATCGCGCAGCCGTATGACGATGTGGCGTGCGCGCGGGTGCTGGCGGCGCCGGCGTGGCATATGGAGCCGGAAGACCTAGTGAGGCTGACGCAGCGGGCTTCGAAGAAACGCGGCGCGGCTCTGATAGATATTTTGCAAGCGCCGCAGACGGAACTGGCGTTTGATGCGTCGCAACCTTCGGTACAGGTGCTGCTGGATTTTCTTTTGGCGCAACGGAAGACGATTAACCGGCGGAGCGCGAAGCAAATCCTGGGTTCGGTGATCGACTGGCTGGAAATTCGCGAGCGCGCGGCGGTGCAGGATCGCAAATACGTAACGCGGCTGGCGGAATTTGTCGTGGAGTGGGAACCGAAGAGCGATACGAAGGGGCTGGCGGAGTTTCTCGAGTATCTGGATTATTTCGACCAGGCGGGCGGCACGGTGAGCCTGGAGGATGATGTTCCCGGCGACGCGGTGCAGCTTATGACGGTGCACGGCGCGAAGGGGCTCGAGTTTCCGCATGTGTTTTTGCTGCGGTTGAATAACAAGGCGTTTCCGGCGTCGGAGCGGACGCGCGTATTTGAATTCCCTGCCGAGTTGATGAAGGAAGGCGCGCCTGCGGAGCAATTTCACATTCAGGAAGAGCGGCGGCTGTTTTATGTGGCGCTTACGCGAGCGCGGGAACGACTGACGATTACCACGTTGACGGACAAAAAGGGCAAAGTGCCTACGTTTGTCGAGGACATTGTCATGGATCCGCTTGTGAAGCGGCGGGACATGGTGCAGATGGCGCCGCGATTGGCTCCGCGGGCGGCGAGTGATGAGGTTCCGAGCGGCAGCGCGGTGGCGGCTTCGTTGTTTCCGGCGCCGATCGATCCGCCGCGAATTTTTTCACGCATTGCTGCGTGGGCGGAAACGTTTCATCCGCCGTCGCCTGAACCGCTGAAGCTGAGTCCTTCGGCGCTGGATAATTACCGCAGATGCCCGCAGCAATATTTGTTTGGGCGGCTGTGGGCGCTGGAAGAAGGGCCGCGAGGGACGTTGACGTTTGGGCGGGTGGTGCACGACACCATCCGGCGAACGCTGGCGGAATTGCGCAAGGGCAACAAGTTGCCGTTTGAGGAAGTGCAACGGATATTTGAGACGGAATGGAAGTCGGCGGGCTTTGAAGACGATTACCAGGAGAACGAATACAAGAAGGATGGACTGGAACAGCTGAAGGTGTTTCACGCGGCGATGCTGGAAAGCCTGCCGGAAATTCTGGAGCAGGAGAAAACGTTCGAATTGCCGATGGAGAACAACGTGATTATTGCCGGGCGCATTGACCAGGTGAATGCGTTGGGGCGCAATGACGTGGAGATTGTGGATTACAAAACCGGGAAGCCGAAGAAAGATCTGGATGCGCGGCGCGATTTGCAGTTGAGTATTTACGCGCTGGCGGCGGTGGAGATATTCGAATGGAACCCGCTGCGGCTGGTGTTTCATTACCTACAAAATAATCAGATACAAACGACCACGCGGGATGCCAAGCAACTGCTGGACGCGCAAAAGATCGTGCAGGAGGTGGCGGCGGATATTCGTGCGGGTCAGTTTCCGCCGAAGCCGGGGTACCTGTGCCGCAATTGCGCTTACAGGCCGATCTGCCCGAGCCACGAGGAAGCGTTGTGCTCGTAGATGGAGCTGCTAGACGGAGCTGCTAGAGGCGGATTCGAAGGTCAGTAACAGGCAAACGGGCGGGGGAAAAGAAGAAAGGGCGCTGCGAAAAAATCCGCTGCGCCCTTTTTTTCAATCTGATTGAGGTGCTACTTACCTTTTTTTGTGGCGGTCTTCTTAGCTGGCTTCTTCTTCACAAACACCTCCGCGATTTTCAATGGCCGGAAAAAATACGCTCGGCCCGATATAGTTGTCTCACAAATAAGTCGCGCACACTAGCAACAAAAATAAAATTTTTATTAAAAGGTTTTGAACAGGCGACTCTACGGGATGCGTGGCGATGAAAGCGATCAGAGAGAAGCGACAAACTCGTCTGGAGTAAAAATTGTCAGAGGAACAGAACCCCAACACCCAGGTTCATACCTCAACTGCGAACCTGGGGCACCCGCGACTTTGACATTAATTCGCGATGATTAATGGGGAGCGGCGCCGGCGTAGTAGCCTTCGCGGGCGTCGACGGTGAGGCCTTCACGCTTCACGCGGACTTCGATGGTGTGATAGTCAAGCGCGCCATTCGTTCCGGTTGGGGAATAGGCCAGGGTGTATTGATTGCGGGCTTCTTCAGTGACGCGGGAATAGAGTTCTTCCATGGTGGTGCGCTTGGCGGCGAAGTACACGTCGCCTCCGGAGTCATGGGCGTAATCGACGAGGCGGCTGAAGCGGCGTTCGAAATAGGCGCTGCTGACAGCGACGCTATAGACGGAGATGCCGTAGCGCAGCAATTCTTTTACGGTGGACTTGTAATCGTGGGTATTGGTTCTAATTCCGTTGGCACCGTCGGAAATCAGAAAAATAATCTTGCGTCGCTCGCGGCCGCGGTCCTTTAGGAGTTGCGCCGCGCTGTAGACCGCGTCGTCGAGGGCCTTGGTGGTCTGGCCTTTGACAATGTTTACGGTAGGGGCGACATTCGGGGAATCTCCGATGGCGGAGTGGCCGTTGATTACCGGGCCCTCATTCATGGGCGCGGAAGGTGGCGCTACGGCCGGCTCGGTATCCAGCTCGGTGCGTTTTATTTCGGTGAGTAATTTGACCTGATCCTTGGTGAAGCCTTTGCCTTCATGAAAAAACTGATCAAAGCGGGCGAGGTAGGCTTCATCGGCAGCGCTGAGGCCAGCAACTATGGCCTTCAGGCTGGCGGCGACCTGTTCCGCATCTTTCCGTTTTAGATCGTTGTCGATGAGAATAACCATGGAAAGGGGGAAGGCTTCATTGCTGAAATAGGCGATGCGCTGCTCGATTTTGTCTTCGAATATGCGAAATTCGTCTTTGCCCAAGTCGGGCACGAGGCGCCCGGAGCCGTCTTTCACGGTGACCGGCACGATGACTTGGTTTACTGGAATCCTTATGGTGGCCTGGCCATTGGTGGCGGCTGCGGCATCGGTATCGGCGGGCGGAAGTGGCTGCTGTTGCTGCTGAGCGTCCTGGGTTGGCGCGGGCATATCTGGCTTATTATCCTGCGCGTTCATAGAAAGGGAGGGGGTGAGCAGGGCGGTCAAGGCGGCGATTACCGTTTTTCGTAGACTTTTCATAGGCCTCAAGCCAAACTTCCTGTCGATTTTAGCCTCTCGAGGTTTCGGGCTACACATCCATCCCGTCCGTTCACGGCATCGTAGGATGCATGCTGGCCGCCAGAGGCGAGCAACAGCGGATTCTAACAAAGGAAAGTATACATGGGTTCTTTGAGGAAGCTTGTGAGGGTGTGGTTAGCAGTTAGCAGCGCAGCGATGCTCGCTGTTCCGGCGATTCCGCAGGACGCCACCGGTCAAGGACCGGTCATCAAGTCGCAAGTTAACCTGGTGAACGTGTTCGCCACGGTGCGCGACAAAAATAAACGGATTGTGGGTGACCTCAAGCAGGAAGACTTCAAGATTGTCGAGGATAACCAGGACCAGAAGATTGCGTTTTTTTCGAAGGAAGTGAGCCTGCCGATTACGTTGGCTCTTTTGCTGGACACTTCTGGTAGCGAACAGGACATGCTCGGCGCCATTCAAGCGGCGGGCAGTCAGTTTCTGGATCGCGTGCTACGTAAAGGCGATGAAGCGCTGGTGATGTCGTTCGATACGGACGTAGATATGCTGTCGGACTTCACCGATGACCGGGCGCAACTGGATCGCGCGGTGCGACGGGCGCGGATCAACACTCCTGGCGGAGGAATGATCGCGGGGAATCCGGGGCCGATCGGCAACCAGCAGATGACCGGGACGGCGCTCTATGATGCGATTTATTTGGCTAGCGGGGAAAAACTGAACACCGAGGCGGGGCGTAAAGCGATCGTGATCGTCACCGACGCGCAGGACGAAGGCAGCAAAGTGAGGATTGAAGACGCTATTGAGTCGGCGCAGAGGACGGATTCGGTGATCCACGTTTTGCTGGTGGCGGACCGGAGATTTGGCGGCGGGAATCCTGGTGTCGCGAAGAAACTTGCGGATGAAACCGGCGGCCGGATGATTGTCGTGAATAATGAGAAGAGATTAAAAGAAGCATTCGATGAAATTTCGGACGAGCTGCGCAGCCAATACACGCTGGGTTATTACCCCAGTAACGCGGCCCGCGACGGGAAGTTTCGCAAAATTAAAGTGGAAACGAACAACCACGATTTGAAAGTGCTGGCGCGGAAAGGCTATTACGCTCCGAGGGGAGAAGCCGCTTACCTAGGCGAGCCCGCTGGGGGAGTTCCTCCTGGTGCGCCGGCATTGGCTCGCGCGAAGTAACCGTGTCTGGCGCGCACCTGGTAGCCCTTGTGATCGGGCGTTTCGATGCGGATTTTGTGGTAGCGACCATCCATAACGTAATTGGTGGGGCTGTAGGCGATGGAGTATTCATTACGCAGTTCGTCACCAATGTCCTGGAACGATTGATCTAGATCATCCACGTGATACGGGAAAAAAGCACGGCCTCCTGTTTCTTCCGCTAAATCCTGCAAAATTTGATCACCAGGCGTGAGGTGGTTCTTGCGATGGGCGGCCTTAGATGGGTCGGTTTGCGAAAGCGCGATCCATTGCGTGCTAGTGCTGATGGTGTAAATCACCACGCTGGCACGCTGGGCCATTTCGATGGCTTCGGCACGGGTGCGAGTGGAGAGATTGTCATCGCCGTCGCTGATTACAATCATCACGCGGCGCACGACGTCAGGCTGATCGCCCGGTGGACGGGGCGGGTGACTTAGTTCGTTTAGGCATGCGGAATAGATGGCGTCGTAGATAGCGGTGCCGCCACCTGCGCGAGTCTTGAAAATTTCGTCGCGTAAGGCTCCGGCATCGCCGGTGAATTTTTGGATGATTTGCGGCTCGTCGTCAAAGGTCATGACGAAGGCTTCGTCTTTGTTATGGCGCAAAACGCTGAAGAGGAAATTGGTGGAGGCGTCCTGTTCGAACTTCAGGCGGTCGCGAATGCTGTTGGAAGTGTCGAGCAGCATTCCTATGCGCAGGGGAAGATCGGTTTGCCTGCTGAAATAGCGAATTTCCTGCGGGGCTTTATCGTCGAAAATTTTGAAGTCGGCCTTTTCCAGATCGGGGACTAGTTTGTTGCGGCGGTTCAGCACGGTGAACAGAATGTCGACGAGGTTTACGCGGCTCTGGATTACGGTGGGGTTCTGACCGGCGGGTGGCGCTTGTGCGCTATCGGCAGGTACGGGAGGAGGCGTGGATTGCGGCTGCTGCGCGGGGGGAGGGGGCTGTTGCGCGGAAGGTGGTGCCGGCAAAAGCAATATGGCGACGAGCGCGAAGGCCAAAATTAAAATGGGGTTGCGTTGCATCTGCCCAGATTATAGGTACCCGTGGAGTGCAGCGTCAATTTTTCCTGGGTCTCCTCCGACGGTCTTGGCGAGGGTGTACAGGAACTGGCGAAGCTCGACCGGCAATGGGGCCCGTACCTCCATTCTTTCGCCGGTTCGTGGATGAGAGAAAACAATTTTAGCGGCATGCAAAAAATTGCGGCCTAGCGGCGGAAGGGCTACGTTACCGACACGCAACTGGGCAGCGGCTCCGTATAGGGTGTCGCCTACCACCGGGTGTTTCAGCGCGGAAAAATGGACGCGTATCTGGTGGGTGCGGCCGGTGTGAAGCTGGACCTCCAGCAGAGTTGTGGCGTCGATAGGAAGCAAGGTCCGCCAGTCGGTGCGGGCTTCGCGCGAGTTACTAATTTTTGCGCCCCTTTTAGGTCCGTGCCAGGTTTTCTGTTCTGCGGCCATGCGGACGCGTTTCAACGGGTCGCGGCCAATAGCCAGCTCGATTCGTCCGTTGTTGGTGTCGAATGAGCCTTGAACAAGCGCGATATACGTTTTATTTACGGTGCGCTGGCGAAAGGCTTCGCCAAGGCGTGCATGTGCGGCGTCTGTTTTGGCGACGAGAATGACTCCGGAGCTTTCCTTGTCGAGGCGGTGAACGATTCCTGGGCGCAACGCGTCACCCAATTGCGAGAGGGATTGGCCGCGGCCGAGCAAAGCGTTGACCATGGTGCCGCTTGCATTGCCTGCGCCGGCGTGGACAGTCATGCCCGCGGGCTTGTTCACGGCGATGATGTCGGCATCTTCAAACAAAATGTCGAGGGGGATAGATTCGGCGTGGGCTCGCAATGGAGGCCGGGCTTTGGGATTTACGGCGACTTTTTCGCCAGTATGTAAGCGATGTGACCCTTTAGACGGTTTTCCATCGACTAGTATAAGTTCGCCGTCAATCAATTCTTTGACGCGAGTGCGGCTTAGCTCTGGATACCTGGCAGCCACGGCATGATCGAGGCGGTCTCCGGTTTCAGAAGACAACACCTCAAAGGAGAGAACGAAATTCTCGTCCGGCTCTGGAAGCGCTTCGGTTTTGATTTCTTTTTCGCCGCTCATGCTGGACCTTGTCATTACGGACGAGTCTCGGTGTAGCACTTCCGGGTTGGAGAATAGCTCAGGCTCGCTTTTTTGCAGATATAGCGGCGTCCACGTTCGCTCCAAAGATGGCATCGAACAAGATCAGCGCAGCACCGATGGTGATGGCGGAATCGGCGACGTTAAAAGCGGGCCAACGGTAGGAGCCAATCCACACTTCAAGGAAATCGGTCACGCCGCCGTGCAAAATGCGGTCGGTGACATTCCCGGTTGCGCCCGCGATCAACAGAGCAAGTCCCGCGAAGGTCATGGGGCCGCCGGTCTTACCGGCGACCAACAGCCAAGCAAGAATAATCACCACCACAATCGAACCGGCGATAAGGATTGATTTCATCCAAGGCGAATTCGAATCCGCAAAAAAACTAAAGGCAATTCCAGGATTTGTGCTGTGAACCAGATAAATTAAATTGTGCACGACCTCGTGGCGGTAGCTCTCATTGGTGGAGGCTTCAAACCAAGCTTTGGTGGCGCGGTCGGCGATGACCACCGCGAGGGTGAGCCACAACCAGCGCAATCGCGGGGAAATTTGCACTAAATTTCTACTTTCATTGCGGCAACATCTTCTGCTCTTTCGTGGATCTCAGCGGTGATGACATGAGCCAAAGGATTTGGCCTTCTCAAGTGGCGCTTTCGATTTCGGCCAGGGCTTCAGTGCAACGTTCACAAACGGTGGGATACCGTGGGTTTTCGCCTACATGGATTGAATAGTTCCAGCAGCGTTCGCACTTCGCTCCGTCGGCACGTTCGATCTTGATGGCGAGTCCGGGCAGCAATTCGCTTTGCACCGCGCCGGCAGGAGCAGCAGGTTCAACGTCCACTTGCGAAACAATAAAGAGCGCGGGCAGCACGCCGCGTCTTTCTTGCAATAATTTCTGTAATCCCGCCGCTTCACCGGCGGCGTGAAGTTTTACTTTGGCTTCCAGTCCGCCGCCAATGGCCTTGGCCGCGCGAGCTTGCTCGAGGGCCACCAATACCGCGGAGCGCACTTGCGCGAGGCGCGCCCATTGTTCAGCCGCTTCCCTGCTGATCCCGCTCGCCAACGAATCGGGTTCGGCGAATTCCGCCTGATGCACGCTGCCCGCGCTCTGTGTGTTCGCCGGAAGCATCTTCCAAATTTCTTCGGTGGTGAATACCAGGATGGGGGCGAGCAATCGTACCAAGGCGCTGGAAATTTTCCAGACGGCGGTCTGCGCCGAACGCCGCGACTTGCTTCGGGGTGCTTTGGTATAGAGGCGGTCTTTCAACACATCAAAATAAAAAGAGCTGAGATCCACCACGCAGTAATCGTGGATGGCATGGTATACGCGATGAAAATCATACCCGGCGTACCACTCGCGACATTTGCGCGATAACTCCGCGGTACGGTCAAGCATCCAGCGATCGATTTCTTCCAGTTGTTCGTTCGGAAGCGCGTCCCGTGAAGGATCGAAATTAGCCAAATTTCCGAGCGCAAATCGAAAGGTGTTGCGGATTTTGCGATAGGCTTCGCTGAGCTGGGTCATTACGCGTTCGCTCATCTTTACGTCGGCCTGGTATTCCTGCGAGGCCACCCACAGGCGCAGAAGATCGGCACCCCATTTTTCGCAAATCTCGGCGGGCTCGACGACGTTGCCGAGGGATTTGGACATCGGGCGACCTTGTTCATCGAGAGTCCAGCCGTGGGTCACGACGCCGCGGAAAGGCGCGGCATTTCTAATTCCCGTAGCAACCAGCAGCGAACTTTGGAACCAGCCGCGGTATTGGTCGGGACCTTCGAGATAAATGTCCGCGGGCCACTCCGCGCCATCGAGGACGGCGAGATTCGAGGAGCCAGAATCAAACCAGACATCGAGGATGTCGTGCTCCTGACGCCACTTGGTCGAGCCACAGGAACACTTTGTGTTGGGAGGCAGTAATTCTTCCGGGGTATGCTGATACCAGGCGTCGGCGCCTTCTTTTCTGAACCAGTTCAAAACGCTGCGTAGCGCGTTGAAATCTTCGAGTCGTTTTCCGCAGGCGTCACAATAAAAGACGATGATGGGCACGCCCCAGAAACGCTGGCGCGAAACGCACCAATCGGGGCGTTTTTCCACCATTTCGTAGATGCGCTCTTCGCCCCAGGCGGGAATCCATTTGACGCCCTCCACTTCATCGAGGGCCTCTTGCCGAAATGATTTTTCGCGACCGGGCACGATGGCGTCCATCTTGATAAACCACTGCTCCGTGGCGCGGAAGATCACCGGATTGTGGCAGCGCCAGCAATGCGGGTAAGTGTGTTTGTATTCGTGATTGGCAAGCAGCGCGCCGCGATCGCGCAGCAGTTTGACGATGATGGGATTGGCTTCAAAAACATTTTTGCCCTTGTATTCGGGCAAGCCTTCCAGATAGACGCCGCGATCATCGAGCGGAGCGTAGGTTTCCAGGCCATATTTCTGGCCGGAATAAAAGTCGTCGGCGCCGTGGCCAGGAGCGGTGTGCACGATTCCGCTGCCCTGATCGAGGGTCACGTAATCCGCCAGAATGCCGGGGACCTGCAGGGGCAGAAAGGGGTGCTGAAACTTGCGGCCTTCAAATGCGCCGCCCTTGAATGTTTCGCGGACGCGGGCTTCCTTAATATGGCATTCCGATTGAAGCGCGGCGATGCGTTCGACCGCGAGGAGCAGGGCGCCTTTCTCGGTGTCCACCACGGCGTATTCGTAATCGGGATGAAAAGCCAGTGCGCGGTTATGGGGTAACGTCCAAGGCGTGGTGGTCCAGATAACGGCGCTGATGTCGTTGCCTGGATTCTGCCCATCGGCGATAGCGAATTTTACCCACACGGATGGGCTGGTGTGATCTTCGTATTCGACTTCCGCTTCGGCTAATGCGGTCCTGTCGTGAAGGCACCAGTAGACGGGCTTGCGTCCGCGATAGACGTATCCTTTTTCCATGAACTCCAGGAAAGCGCCGGCGATGGTCGCTTCGTAGTCAAAATTCATGGTGAGGTACGGATCGGTCCAACGACCGAAGACACCCAGGCGCTTGAAATCCCTCTTGTGCTGTTCCACGTAACGATTCGCGAATTCGCGGCAAAGCTTGCGAAATTCCGGAGCGGATACCGTGGCTTTGCCGCCCAATTCTTTTTCGACCTGGGTCTCGATGGGCAATCCGTGGCAATCCCAGCCAGGCACGTAAGGCGCGTAGTGGCCAGCCATGCTTTCGGATTTGACGATCATGTCTTTGAGAATTTTGTTGAGACCGGTGCCGAGGTGAATGGTTCCCGTGGGATAGGGAGGGCCATCGTGCAAAACAAAAAGGGGCTTGCCTTTGCGAGTCTCAAGAATTTTTTCGTAAAGATGAGCATCTTCCCAGGCAGCAAGCTGTTTAGGCTCGTTCTGCGGCAAGCTGGCTTTCATGGGGAAATCGGTCTTGGGCAGGTTTAGAGTTTTCTTTAATTCCAGTGGTTCGGCCATGAGCTGAGAAATGGAAAGTCCCCTTTTGTCGCTGGCGATGATTGACAACGCGGAGCGGAATCATTTAATCCGGCCGGTGGCCAGCGCGATAAATCCCTTTTTTCCCCGCATTTATACCGCGTCATGTTGCTGGAAAGTGGTATATGACGGGAAACATCGGAAAGCTGGTTAAATGCGTATGTTACAATGAATGGGAGTCGATGTCAGCCGCGTGGCTCGCGCAACCTTTCCCGGGCATCGCGAATCATATCCGGCTAGGCACGCTTAATCCGCAATAGGTGCGTCTAAACCGAGGGAAGACGGTGCCGGGTAGAATGATCAATCTTTTGCCGACTCAGCCTCAGCCACCTAAGGCCAACGACACAAGTACGGCTCCACTGCCGCGATTCGGCACTCCGCAGCGCTTTGTCACCGATGGTTTCTGGGGCAACCTCAAACAATTCCTAACGGAACGACCGGTGAAACTGCGCGGCGATGTTCGTTCTCCGTTGATGCCTGAAAATTATGGTGACGGATTTAAAGAGAATTTAAAAACGGTTCTTAAGTCCGGGCCGGTGCCCAAGGGTGCCTCGAATAGCCGCCTGGAAGTGGCTTGGGGCGCGGGGTTCGGCGGGTTCGGGGATCGCATCAAGGAACTGTTCTTTCCGGTTAAGCAGGCTCCGGCGCAGTGGACCAGCAAGCCGGTTAAAGTTAAAGATATTTGGTCGAAGGACGAGAATTTTGGGTGGACGCAGATAATTTCGATTGGGCTGCACGTAGGAATTATTACGCTGCTGGTTGTTCCTCTTTTCACGCATATTTTGCCCGGCTCAACACAAGCTAAAAACAAATTTGATTCGACACCGTTGGATATTTCGCCTTATATCGCCAAGTTGCCTGCCGGAAATAAGAAGGCTGGCGGCGGTGGTGGCGGCGGCGACCGATCCATTACGCCACCTACGAAGGGCCAGGCTCCGAAATTCGCGTATACGCAATTTACGCCGCCTGAGGTGACGATTAAGAATCTCGCTCCTAAGCTGCCGATGGATCCGACACTTCTGGGGCCGCCGGAGCTGAAAATTGCGAATCCGCCGCTCCCGAATGTGGGCGATCCGATGGCGGGCGCGGTAACAATGTCGGGCGGACCTGGCGGTGGCGGCGGTGTCGGTATAGGTACAAGTGGCGGCATTGGCAGCGGGAGCGGCGCGGGCCTGGGCCCTGGCGAAACTGCGGGGACGGGTGGCGGCGCGTTCCGCGCTGGCGTCAATGGAGTGGGCTCACCACAATGTATCTACTGCCCGCAACCAGAATATTCGGATGAAGCGCGCAAGGCAAAGTATCAAGGCACAGTTTTACTGGACGTGACGGTAACAGCCGATGGACGCGTCGTTAATCCCATCGTGATTAAAGGTCCTGGACTTGGCCTGGAAGAAAAGGCGCTGTCGCAGGTGCGAAATTGGAAAATGCGCGCGGCTTTGGGGCCTGGCGGCAAACCTGTCGCGTGTCGCGTGCAGATCGAAGTTACTTTCCACCTTTACTAAAAGCAGCGTTGCGCGAGAGTGGGAATGCCAATCTCCTGATTGGCTGATTGCTCCCTTCGAAAGAGTGTCGTCGCCAAAGCAACACAGCGGATGTTCAGTGCGTCGGCCGGGCGTGAATCTGTTACGATTTGCGAATGCTGAAAACGCGAATGGCCATGCTGGCCGTCTTGCTGAGCTCATTGTTAATAGCCGCCAGTTCGTTTGCGCAAACAGCTGCGGGCACCGGCGGCCTGCAGCTTACCGCAAGGATCACACCCACCGCGGCACGGCCCGAGCCGGTACGACAATTCACTTTTTACATCCTCAGCAAAAGCTATGCTGCTGTTTCTGAAGAAGTGGAAGCCGGCGACGCCATTCCTTCTCGCGACAAATTTATCGACGAGTTGAAAGTTTCAGCTGAACTGAAGGAATGGCTCAAAGAGCATGAGATTCTGGACTTGACCATGCCGGGACTGGACAAAGCGCTGACGGCAGATGATGTGCTGCACGTGCCTGAGTTTTTGTTGGCTTACCAGCGTTCGAATAGCGGCGGGGTGACCAACGGCATTCCCAAACCGAAATATAAGGACGCCGACAAGACTGATCATCCGGATAAATACGAAAAGCAAAAGCAGGAGTACTACGACGCACTACGCAAGTTTATTCGTTTGCACCCGGAAACCATGAGCGGCATGGAACTGGAGATGGACGCGGTGAATCCCGAGCGAAAATGGGCAAAAATGCAAAGCGATCATAAGAAACACGTCCAGCACCTGGCGCCCGACGTGGCGCAGACAAAATATCTGGTCGCGAAGGCGGACACCGATCTGGAGGGGCGCGCGGGCGTTTCCGGGTTGCCGCCGGGAAGTTACTGGGTGAGTTCTTTGAATCTGGATGCTGATGCCGGAGATACTCGAGTAAGGTGGGATGTGCCGATAGCGATTCAACCTGGGCAGACCACGCGCGTGGAGTTGAACAACCTGAACGCGACGGACGCACGCGCCTCTTCCGCTCCCTGAAATAAGCCAACGCGAATATGGGTACCCTCTCGCGCTGGATATTCTTTAACATTTTCGTGTTGGTCGCGGTGGCGCTTGACCTGGGTGTGTTTCATCGCCGGCCGCACAAAATCAGGCTGCGCGAAGCGGCGATCTGGAGCGCTGGCTGGATTGGCCTGTCGATACTCTTTGGCGTGGGCGTGTTTTGGTTTCTGGGCAGGCAACCAGCGCTCGAATTCTTCACCGGTTACCTGATCGAAAAAGCGCTGAGCATCGACAACCTGTTTCTGTTTCTGGTGATCTTCCGCGCTTTTTCTGTGGATGAGCGGGTGCAACATCGCTTGCTTGCCTGGGGGGTTTTGGGCGCGCTGGTGATGCGGGGAATCATGATTGCGATGGGCGCCGCGCTGGTGGCGCGCTTTTCGTGGATCATGTACGTCTTCGGGGCGTTTCTGGTGTACGCCGGCATACATATGCTTTTGATTCGAACGCGGGAGACGCATCCGGAACAAAGCAAGATTTTTCAATTGGCGAGCAGGCATTTGCGGGTTACTCGCCAATATCATGGCGAGAGATTTTTTGTGCGTTCGAACCAGCAATTGTTTGCGACGCCATTATTTTTGGTGCTGCTGGTAGTCGAGATTACGGACATTACGTTGGCGGTTGATTCGATTCCGGCGATTTTTGGGATCACTCACGATGCGTTTATCGTGTACACCTCTAATGTGTTTGCGATTCTGGGGTTGCGGGCAATTTATTTTTTGCTGGCTGGAGCTTTGCGGCGGTTGCGCTACCTGACTGTGGGACTTTCCGGGGTATTGGTGTTCATTGGAGCGAAGATGATTGCGGAACCGTGGGTGCACCTTCCGGTGCACATTTCGCTGGGAGTGGTGGCGGGGATACTACTCGTTGCGCTGATAGTCTCGCTCATTTTCCCCGCGCAGGCAGCGCCCGCTGAAAAAGCCCGCGCTAAAATCATGCAAGGTCCTGACAGATAGAACTTAGAACATATGATGGCAAACACAATTTCGTCCGCGATCAGCAAGCTGTCGGCTGCCGAAGGATCCACGCGCATGGCGGGCGCTTCGGAAATTTACAGACAAGGGCGGGTGCCCGCCGATCGAGCGATATTTCCATGGTGGGAGGATGCGGAATTATCTGAGTTGCTGTTAAGCCCAAAGCCGATTGCTACTGTGGGCCTGGCTGTGCGTCGCGAAACGTTCACGAGGATTCGTGCCGCTAATGGGCAGCCAGCGCTGGCGATTGTGCCTCAAGAGCAGGATGCTGAGGAATTCGAATTGCATTTTGCGGATGACATTGAATTGGATGTGCTCACGAGCAGGGGGCCATCTGGTCAAGGGGCGATCGCGCGCTTTCTGGCCAAATTCGGCGAGGGCGTTCAGCAGGTGGAGTTTCGGTGTTTAAATGTGAATCGTGCGATGGCGATCGTGCGGGAGCGCTTTAGCGTGGTTCCCATTTATCCAGAAACGCGGGCTGGGGCTAACGGTTCGAATGTAAATTTCGTTCTGGTGCCGGTTCCGGGTGCAGCCGGTGAGAACGCCAAAGTGCTAATCGAACTTTACGAACTGCCGTAAGCGATGCTCACTCGCCACTCTGTTGAATCATTTTGGCTACCAAGCCGGTCCATCCAGTTTGATGATTCGCGCCGAGGCCGGCGCCATTGTCGCCATGAAAAAATTCGTAAAAAAGAACCAGGTCACGCCAGTAGGGATCGCTCTGGAATACCTCGGCGTCTCCGTAAACCGGGCGGCGGCCCTGATCGTCACGCAGAAAAATGTGGGTCAGCCGGCGTGATATTTCGGCGGCGACTTGCCACAGATTGGTTTGATTATTCGAACCTGTGGGACATGCGAGTTTGAAATCTTCGCCATAGTAATGATGGTATTTCTGCAAGGACTCGACCAACAGGTAGTTCACTGGGAACCAGATGGGCCCGCGCCAGTTCGAATTGCCGCCAAATGTTCCGGTGGCGGATTCCGCGGGCTCGTAATCCACTCTGCTTACCGTGCCATTGAAGCGCAATTCGTAGGGATGATCCTTGTGATAGCGGGACAGCGCTCTTATGCCGTAGGGAGACAGAAATTCCGATTCGTCAAGCATGCGCGAGAGGACGCGGCCAAGTTGTTTTTTGCTCACGAGGGATAGCAACAGGCGCGTGCCACGAGGCGATGTTTGCGACATATCAATGTGATCTGGGAAGTCGGGATGATTATCGATGAACCATTGCATGCGGCGTTTAAAGCCCGGAAGCTTATCGATGACTTCGGGTTCGAGAGTTTGCACGGCAAACAACGGGATCAGACCCACCATGGAGCGGACCTTCAGGAAATGGTCTTCGCCGTTAGGGAGGTGCAGAACGTCGTAGTAAAACCCATCTTCTTCGTCCCACAGCGATTTCTCATGTTTTCCAAAATTGTTCATGGCATGGGCGATGTAAACGAAATGCTCAAAAAATTTGCTGGCGATGTCTTCGTACGCGCGATCTTCTTTGGCAAGTTCGAGGGCAATGGCGAGCATGTTGAGGCAATACATGCCCATCCAACTGGTGCCATCGGATTGTTCGAGATGGCCGCCGGTGGGGAGAGGCGCCGAGCGGTCGAAGACGCCGATGTTGTCCAGACCAAGAAAGCCGCCCTGAAAAATATTGGAGCCGTCGGGATCTTTTCGATTCACCCACCAGGTGAAATTCAACAGCAGTTTATGAAAAACTTTTTCGAGGAAGCCGCGATCGGCTACGCCGCGAACGCGACGCTCGATTTTGTAAACGCGCCAAGCGGCCCAGGCGTGAACCGGGGGATTTACATCGCTAAAGGCCCACTCGTAAGCGGGCAATTGGCCGTTGGGGTTCATGTACCATTCGCGGAGGAGGAGTACGAGCTGATCCTTGGCGAAGTCAGGATCGATGATGGCCAACGAGACGCAGTGAAACGCCAGATCCCACGCGGCGTACCAGGGGTATTCCCATTTGTCGGGCATGGAAATAATGTCGTCGTTATAGAGCTGGGTCCAATCCTTATTTCTTCCGTTCCAGCGCTCTTCCGGTGGAGGCGGTTGGCTAGGATCACCGGTAAGCCAGGTGAGGACGTCGTAATGATAGAACTGTTTGGACCACAGCATTCCGGACATGGCCTGACGCATAACGGAGCGAGCATCTTCGGAAATATCCTTGGGCACGCGCGACGCGTAGAAATCGTCGGCTTCCTTTTGGCGCAGGTCGAAAAGATGATCGAAGCCAGCGCCGAAATCGTTCGCGGCTGGAACCTCTTTGTTGAGGTCGGGGCGCTCTGGGGCAGTGGTGGCGTGCGCATTGCCAGAATCAGTGTTCGTGCCGACAAGTGGGTCGGTGTCGGTCAGTCGCAGCTTCAGTGTGGTGCTGTCACCTGGGCCAAGGGTGAGCGGGTAGTAAGCGGCCATCTTGGTGCCGGTTTGCTGGGGATTTATTGCACTTTGATTTTTTTGAATTAGATATTCATGGAAAGCGTCTTTGACGAAGGGCGTGGGACTTTTTCCGGCAAAAACGCGCTCATAATTGGTTTCGTTCTCGGTAAAAAGTAATTGCGGCTGACCCGCGCACAACAACCATCGCTTGCCATATTGCCAATGTTGCACTTGAACGCATCGGCAGTTTTCCGGCCCGACGGTTTTCCGCATGTTGGGGCGGCGGTCATCCTTGCCCCAGGACCAAGTATTGCGCAACCATAACGAGGGCAAAAGATGAAGTGTGGCGGCCTCCGAGCTGCGATTCACCACGATGAGCTTGATGAGAATGTCTTCGACGTCGGCCTTGGCATACTCGACGAACACGTCGAAATAGCGATTCTCCGCGAATACGCCGGTGTCCATGAGTTCGAATTCGGGCTGAGTGCGGTCCCGACGAGCGTTTTCGGCAAGCAAGGCATCGTAGGGAAATTCCGCTTGCGGATATTTGTACAGCATCTGCATGTAGCTGTGGGTGGGCGTGGAGTCGAGGTAAAAGTAACATTCCTTCACATCTTCTCCATGATTTCCCTGATGTCCCGTGAGGCCGAAGAGACGCTCTTTCAAGATCGGATCGCGGCCGTTCCACATGGCGAGACCGAAACAAATCATCTGATGGCGATCGCTGATGCCTCCGATACCGTCTTCGCCCCAGCGGTAAGCGCGTGATCTGGCGTGGTCATGCGGAAAATATTCCCAGGCGGTGCCGTAGGGGCTGTAGTCTTCGCGAACGGTGCCCCATTGGCGCTCTGATAAATAAGGGCCCCAACGCTTCCAATATTTTTTGCGCGTGCGGGTTTCTTCGAGGCGTTCATCTTCCCGGGTCTGCAGTCTGGGCATAGGGATTAGTTTTGGGCGGACTATCCAAAATTCTTCAATTTATTCTTATTATTCTTGCATCATACGCGAAGGCGCAGCGGACCGCAGTTGCGTTCGCGTGCTTCTTCCGGCAATGAGTACGCTTCGTTTGATGCGCGCAAGTCGCGGACGGCGCAAGCGAGGAATAAAACAGACACGAGCACGGTATGGATCAGGTGCCCTGTTCGGCGCCGGGTACAATTGCGCGATTTGGCGTCACAACAGGTTCTGGTGTGACTGAAAAGGTTTTCCAGCCGCGTCGTGACAAACTCCAGTAAATAAAATAGCCGGAAACTGCGGCGCAAGCTAGCAAGACGAGTCCCGGCAGCCATTCCTGCAGGACTAAATCGCCTATCGCGAACATGCAGCAATAGACCAGTGTGCAACCCATGATCCAGTCGAAGGTATTGGCACCCAGATCGTGCACCGGGGCGATATCCGGGGCCAACGCCGCGATGCGCTGCCAACCGATCGCGGTGGGGTGCACCTGGCGGTAGAATTTTACGAGGCGTTCGTCCGATTCGGGCTTGGTGATCATGGTGGTCACCAACCACACCAACGTGGTGGTGATGGTAGTGATCAACGCTGCTTTGGCGAAGACTACGGAATCGTTGCCTGCGAAATGCACGCGCTGCAGTGAAATGGAGACGACGAAGGCTGCGATCATCGCGGAGATTTCGCTCCAGGCATTGATGCGCCACCAGTACCAACGGAGAAGCAAGACGCTGCCCGTTCCCGCTCCCATGCCTAGGAGCAATTGCCACGCGGACTGAATGGAATTAATGTTTGCGGCGGCGTAGCCGCTGAGAATGACGAGCATCACAATAAAAACTTTGCTGACGAAGACGTAGTGCTTGTCGGAAGCTTTGCGCACCAGAAATCTGCGATACAGATCGTTGATCAAGTAGGAAGTGCCCCAGTTTAATTGGGTGCCGACGGTGGACATAAATGCGGCCAGGAAGGCGGCCACCATTAATCCGCGGAGCGCCGGGGGAAGAAAATCGCGTAGCACCATTACGTAACCTTTTTCAGGCTCGGCGGCGAATTCCATACTTGGGTGCAGGCCGCCATGAGGGGAATAAACGGCGACGGCTACGAGGCCGGTTAGAATCCATGGCCAGGAACGCATGGCGTAGTGGGCGATGTTGAACCACAACGTTGCGCCGAGAGAGTTTTTTTCGTCCTTGGCGCTGAACATGCGTTGGGCTACGTAGCCGCCGCCACCGGGTTCCGCTCCGGGGTACCAGCTAGCCCACCATTGCACAGCGAGGTAGAGACAAAATGTAATGACCGGCAGGGTCCACAAGGCGTCAGTGGTCCAGCCGAGATGGAAAGAAGGAAAAAAGGAGAGTATCGATCCGGTGGTTTGTCCCGATTGACGCACCATGCTATCCACGCGGGACAACTGGATTTTGAGCATGGTCATGCCACCGAGCTTGGAGACGGCGATCCACGCCAGCACCACGATCATGGTCATCTTCAAAATAAATTGGAAGAGATCGGTGACCAGGACACCCCAGAGGCCGCCGATGAATGTATATATACCGGTGAAAGGCACGAGGATGAGCACGCAGATCAGTAACGCGGTATGCGCGGGGGCTCCCAGGGTGTAATGCAGGAGCACATGGCCACCGACGGCGATTTGCAGCACGCGTCCGGCGGCGATGGCTTCGCCTAGCAAAACCGTGGTGATGCTGATCATGGCTTTGATTACCCAGCCAAGGATCAGGCAATTCATGAGCGCGCCAAGATAAATGGCGCGAAAACCACGCAAGAAGGCGGCTGGTTTGCCTTCGTAGCGAAGCTCGACGAATTCGACGTCGGTAAGAATTTCCGCGCGGCGCCAATAGCGGGCAAAGAAAAAGACGGTCATCATGCCGCAGAGGCATTGCGACCACCAGAGCCAGTTGCCGGAGATTCCGTTTTTGGCTACCAGGCCGGCGACCAGCAGAGGGGTGTCGGCGGCAAATGTGGTGGCCACCATGGAGGTACCGGCAAGCCACCAGGAAACATTTCGTCCGGATACGAAAAATTCTTCGGTGCTGCCGGAGGAACGGCGGCGGTAATAGAGACTGATCAACAGATTGAGCAGCAGGTAGGTGGCGATTACGATCCAGTCGGTGGTGGTGAGTGCCATCTTGGGTGTTCTACTCTCCCGCTGCGTGTGAGCGGCCGCGCAAAGTAACATGCGCCTAACCGGTCACGTGGCCGGGTTAAATCGTTTTAGTAATGGCCGGGCCAGCAATTCATGACGCGGATGTTGTAGTCTATCGGGACGCGGCGAAGCACAGAATGGTGGCCCAGAAAAGTCTAAATGGCAAGGCTCACAGCAAGAAAAGTTTGCTGGGCACATCGCTGAACTCCAAAAAACAGGCGGGCGTACTTTAAATGCTGGTGGTCCTAAAATCCAATTATGAGGAGCTCAGTCAGGAAGCGGCGCGCATGGTGGCCAACTCGATACGCCAGAATCGTGAAGTGCGGCTTGGTTTGGCTACCGGAAGCACTACTATTGGCGTCTACCGCGAACTGGCGCGAATGCACCGTGAAGAAGCGCTCGATTTTTCCCGCGTAGTTACTTTTAATCTGGACGAATACTTGGGGATCGCTCCTCGTCATCCGCAGAGTTTTCACCATTTCATGTCGGAGCATTTTTTTTCGCATGTGAATCTTGAGCCGCGAAACATCCATATCCCGGATGGCACCATCGGCGGGGATTTCGAAAAATATTGCGCTGGGTATGAAGCTGAGATTCAAAGTGCGGGCGGGATCGATCTGCAGATTCTGGGCATCGGGCGCAACGGACACATCGGCTTCAATGAACCGACTTCGAGTTTCGCGTCGAAAACGCGGCTGAAGGTGCTCAGTAAAGCGACAGTGGAGGACAATCGAAAATTCTTTGGCGCTGGGGAGAAGATGCCGCGTCTCGCGATTACTATGGGCATCGGCACGATACTGGCCAGTCGGCGCGTACTTATGCTGGCTACCGGTGCGGCAAAAGCTGCGGCGGTTGCGAACGCGATCGAGGGCCCTCTCACCGCTTCGGTTACGGCTTCCGCTTTGCAACTGCATCCCGACGCTACCGCCATTGTTGACGAAGGAGCCGCTGCGTTGTTGAAGCAAAAAGATTATTATCGCGACGTTATGGAAATGACGGCGGTGTTTACACCCGGAAAATTGTCGTAGTTTTTGGTCACGCCGATTGGATTGAAGATAAATTGCGGAAGAAAAAATGAAAATACTAACAAACGAGATGCGAGGTTGCCGCAAGGGGCCACAGGATTGGTTCACTGGCACAGTGTGGATTGATGAGATCGTGGCCGCTGGCGCCCCTGCTAGATTTGTAGTGAATCGCGTTTCCTTTGAGCCGGGGGCGCGGACCGCGTGGCATACGCACCCGATGGGGCAGGCTTTGCATGTGTTGACGGGAGTCGGGCGTGTGCAACTTGCTGGCAGGCCGCCACAAATAATCGCGGCGGGCGATTCGGTTTGGATTGAGGCGGGCGAGCGTCATTGGCATGGTGCTGATGCTGGTCACACTATGGTGCATCTGGCGATACAGGAAGCGGACCAGAACGGCATTAGTGTGGTGTGGCTCGAACACGTGAGTGGGGAAGATTATTCGGCGGTGGTCGAACATTCTTGAGGCCGCTTGAATTTGCGCCGCGGTTTTCGGGTGTTTTTTGGAGGACGACCCGGATAAAAGTGGAGATCAAACTTAAGAGCCAACTTCAAGACCCGGGCTACAAATAGAGCCTGGGGCACCCTCCGCGTGAGGGGGAAGACGCGTGAGGCTCAATTATTCGGGCATGCCTAGGCGGTAACCCACCCCGCGGACGGTATGAATTAATTTTGGGGCTCCGCTCACGTCGATCTTTTGGCGCAAACGATTGATGTATACCTCTACCAGATTGGTCTCGCTGTCGAAATGGTAGTCCCACACATGTTCGACAATGGCGCTGCGGGTGATCAAGTCCGGCGCATGCAATAGGAAGAGCTCCAGCAGCGCAAATTCCTTGGAGGTTAACGGGATTATTTCCTTGCCGCGCATGGCGCGGCGGCGATGGCGATCGAGCTCCAGATCGGCATAATGAAGGCGGGCATTACCTTTGTGGAAGCCACGGCGAACCAACGCTCTCACGCGTGCAAGGAGTTCGGCGAGCACGAACGGCTTGGTTAGATAGTCGTCGGCGCCGGCATCCAGTCCCTCGACGCGTTGCTCTACGAGAGTTCGCGCGGTGAGCATCATCACGGGAGATTCGATTCCGCGCTGGCGCAATTCACGGCACACTTCAATTCCGCTGATGCCTGGCAGGCGCACATCTAAAAGGATGGCGTCGTAATTGACTTCCCTGCCGAGCTCCAGAGCTTTCTCGCCGGTGTCGGCGATATCCACAGCGTAGGAATTTTCTCTGAGGGTGCGAGCAATGAAGCTAGCAACTTTTCGTTCATCTTCGGCGAGTAGGATGCGCATGGGCTTAATACTTACCATTATATCGCGATAGCTCGGGTATGGCTCCAGCGGCTACGTTCGCGACGGGTGATGTGCCAGGTTCACTTCTTGCTTGACAATTCAGCGGCCAAGCACTATTTCAAAAGCGCACTACATATCTGATTTGTATTTCTTCCGAAGGCTCGCAACCCTCACCGGTCGCAATTCTCTTCGGCGGAGGATCCTGTGACCTGGACGCAAGTTTATGACCCTTTCGGTCATTGGTGGTTATCCACTCTTGTAGCTGCGATACCAATTCTCATATTGCTGACACTTTTGGCTGGCTTCAGAGTGCGTCCTCATCTGTGCGCCATGGCTGGCGCAGCGGCCGCCGTTATTATTGCCATTGTGGCGTTTGGCATGCCCGCACGGTTGGCGGTGATCAGCTTTTTGTATGGGGGCGCGTTTGGATTTCTGAAAATAGTGTGGATCGTAATTGCTGCTGTGTTTTTGTATGACATTTCTGTCGATACTGGGCAATTCGAAATAATGAAGCTGTCCATTGCGGCGATCACACCTGACCGGCGCTTGCAGGTGCTGCTGGTGGCGTTTGCTTTCGGCGCTTTCCTGGAAGGAGCAGCGGGCTTTGGCGCTCCGGTGGCCATCGCCGGAGCGTTTATGATCGGGTTGGGATTCAGACCGTTTCAGGCGGCGGTTTTGAACCTTATTGCCAATACGGCGCCAGTTGCCTGGGGGGCGATCGGAACTCCGGTACATACCTTGGCAGCGGTGACTGCGCTTCCGGAATCGGACCTAAGCGCCATGGTCGGACGGATTCTCCCGTGGACCGCGGTGATCGTGCCGTTTTGGCTGGTTCGCACTTTTGTGAGCTGGTCGGAGACTTTCGAAGTATTTCCCGCCATCCTGGTAGTGGGAATATCTTTCGCTGGGGTGCAATATTTCTGGTCCAATCACGTGGACAGCAATCTCGTGGATATCGCCGCGGGCATCGCGTCTATCGTCGCAACACTTTTATTTCTGCGGGTGTGGCAACCGAAACGCATCTGGCGCTTTGAAGATGAACGGGGCGACGACGCCGCCAAGGTGAAACGCGGGGAAGTCGCAGTTGTTCACACGCCGGGGCAACTTGCAAAAGCGTGGATGCCGTTTGCGCTGCTATCACTATTTGTTTTGCTGTGGGGACTGCCAGTCATCAAGACGGCGATGGGCAAGGCGACCACTCCGGCGTTTAAGACTGGAGGATGGGCGGTTCCCTATTTGCACCAGGCGGTATTTCGAGCTCAACCGGTGGTGATGAAACCCACGGCGGAAAATGCGAAGTTCGATCTAAACTGGCTAACTGCGACTGGGACGGGATGCTTCTTTGCTGCGGTTATTGCCGGGCTTCTGCTGGGTCTGAAACCGAGGAGAATACTCCAGATATTTGGCGGCACGATGTATCGGTTGCGCTTCGCAATCATTGCCATGACGTGCATGCTGGGCCTGGGATATGTGACGCGGTATTCGGGCATGGATGCGGTATTGGGATTGGCGTTCACGCGGACGGGCTGGTTCTTCCCATTTTTTGGCGCCTATATTGGGTGGCTGGGGGTGGCGCTGACCGGAAGCGATACGGCGTCGAACGCGTTATTTGGGGGGCTGCAGCGCATTACGGCGCAGCAACTGAATCTGAGTCCAATCTTAATGTGCGCGACGAACAGCGCTGGTGGCGTGATGGGCAAAATGATCGATGCGCAATCCATCTGCATCGCTACGGCGGCAACCAATCAGGTCGGCAATGAAGGCTCGATTTTCCGGTTTGTGTTTTGGCATTCGGTGGCGCTGGCGGCCATCATCGGTGTGATTGTGATGCTGTACGCTTACGTTTTTCCGCAATTTATACCGCACGGACTGAACTTCGTGCACTGATGGCGTTCGCACCGTTTACTGAAGGAACGAAGTTCTATCTAATTTGATTTAATTGGCGGCCCAATCCTTAGGAATGTGGACGTAGGAAGAATCGAGGGCCGCTACGCTGGGGCAACCCAATAAGACCAGCGTGCGTTTGACGTCTTCGCGCAAAATTTCGATGGCGCGAGTTACTCCGGCTTCACCAGCGGCGGCTAATCCGTACGCATAGGCGCGTCCACAGAGTACTGCGCGCGCGCCCAGACACACTGCTTTCACGATGTCGGTGCCGCGTCGCACGCCTCCGTCCATTAAGACTTCTATTCGGCCGTTAACCGCCGCCACTACTTCAGGCAAGACGCGTAGCGTTGCGGAAACACAATCAAGTTGCCGGCCGCCGTGATTCGAAACCACAATGGCTGCGGCCCCTTCGTCCACCGCTCTCCGGCCATCATCTCCGGTGAGCACGCCTTTGACGACGATTGGGCCCTTCCAGTGTTCTCTGATCCAGGTTAGATCCTTCCACGTCACGGTGGAAGCAGCGAGGGCGCGGCCAATGTCCGTGAGGGGCATGGGGCCCTTTCCGGGCAAAACGACATTGTAAAGGGGAGGAACGCCGCCGTCTTTGAAGAAGGAAAATAGCCATCCCGGATGCGTTAAGAATTGCTCGGCGTAAGGAATTTTCTGAAACAGTCCGGGGTTGAGCAATTCAACCATACCGTTGCGAGGATCGCGCTCGCGAATTCCGCTGACAGGCGTGTCGATGGTGATGACCAGCGCCGCAAAGCCAGCGCGACGCGCGCGATCGATGGACGCTTCCGCTGCGGCGCGTCCTCCCATTAGATAAAGCTGGTAAAAGACCGGTCCGGTCGACCCTGCTTTCACATCTTCGAGTTTGTGCCCTGAAATGGTGGAGAGAATATAACCGGTGCCGGCCTTCCCTGCCGCGCGCGCGGCAGCAACTTCTCCACCGGGATGCATCAGCCGGCTGTAGCCCACGGGAGCCAACATTGCTGGAAGGGAAAGTTCATGGCCCAGCACGGTCGCGCGCAAATCGCAATTCGCAAAGGCCACGGCGTGCCGGGGACGAAACGTTACATCATCAAAAACGCGGCAATTCTCTCGCAGCGTGACTTCGCCTTCCGCGCCGCCATCCAGATAATCGAAAACAACTCGGGGGAGCCGCCGCTTGGCTACGCGCCTCAAATCATGGATATTCACGACATGCGGCGAGTTGACGGAAGACATTCGCATTCACTCCAGCGAAAGACATCGGAGAATCGCGGAAACAATTAAGCCACAATTCGGCTTCTGACGCGATACGGGAATGACCTTTGAGTATTTCCCAAAGTGCATTTCATTCAGGAGTGCCAAGGCCACATGAACGGAGGCTGGCCAGGGGTTTGGGCAAAAATGGAGTGACCGGATTAAATTATTTGAAAAGTTGCCGTGCGTTGGATTTGTGTCAGTCGGCCAGTTTTAATTTTTCCAGATACGCGTTGTATGACTATTACGCTCACCGCGACCCCGTGACGGACCTTGTTCGGGCCCTGGCCCAACTCGCGTTTGCAGCGTCCCAAAAAAGACGACAACCCATTAGCCGCAAAGCTGGCGCGCATCCTTGAGCGCGACTGGGATAAAGCTGAAGATTACGGCGCAGAGTCCGCTCTCTCCAAGACCAACCACGCATTGTTCGATGAAATTGATAAGGCCATGGACCACTTTATTGCACCGCTAATCGGGCATGTAGCTTCTGCCCCCGATCAGGCCGCGGTTAAGGCCACATTTCGCGCGGCGTTGCCATCGGTGTGACATCCGTGGCCCAGGAAAAACGCTTTCCGCAAACCGCCGGAGTAGACGATAGCAAGATGGGACCATAACGGAAATCTCACTTTGCAATCCTCCTTTGCTCTGAGAGGGTACTTGCGTTGCAGGAATAATACTTTCGCAGCATTCAGCTCAGGAACTATTTGCTGCCAAAAATATAAAGAGCCATTGGCGGTTATCTACCTTCGGCGGAGCCTACGCCGATGTCACTCACCGGCAGATCTGTGGCCGAGATATCGAAAATGGAGTTCGCATTGTCGGACTCTAAGACTTACGGCTACCTTGTGTTTTCATTGGGCGACACCATTCAAATTTGTGAGTGTGCAATTGTGGATATTTTCATATTGGCGACTTTCGTATAGTAAAGGCTTGAAGGAAAGACTTGAATAGCAGTTAGAATGAACGCAATGACGGTCTGAAGGACGCGTCGGCCTCCAGGTAGCAAGAACCTAGATCGCGGAACGGTGCCGGAGCCGCGGCTAAAATTGGAGGCAGCGATTGACGCCCTCGAAGATTTCGTGCGTTTGGAATCGACCACACATTGCGGGAAATTACCGCGCGGCAGTTTCTCTCCACAGCCACACTAGTTTCTCGAAAGAAAGCCTGCACTTCATTCCAGCATTTGCTGAGAAGTGGCCAGTATTGCGGCGGGCTCTCGACAAACAGTGCCAGAAGTCGTGCAGACCCGTCGATTTTTCCACGGCGTACTGGCGACCGCCAGTGTCGGCCAAGGTGGGATTCGAATTGGAGAGCAAGCAGATTGAATGCGAGCTTGACTTGATGAGTCTCGTGTCGCTTACCGATCACGACAGCATGGGGGCGCCCACGTCTTTACGGCAACTGCCTGAGGCCATTCAAATTCCGATTGCGGTGGAGTGGAGTGTACCGTTTGAAAATGCTGTTTTCCATCTGGGCATTCACAACCTGCCGCAGAACCTGGCGGCAACGATCATGGAAGACTTTGCGGAATATACCCGCAATCCGTGCAAGTCCCGCTTGCTGGAGATCATGGCAGAGCTCCATAAATTGCCGGAAGTATTGATCGTCTTCAACCATCCGCTTTGGGACCAATTGGGTCCTGGACAGCTTCCTTTCCAACTTGTGCTGAAGCGATTCTTACGACAACACGTCGAATTTATTCATGCTTTCGAGCTCAACGCCATGCGCAACTGGAGCGAAAATAAGAGGGTCGTAGAGTTGGGTGAGCGTTGGCAGCGGCCGGTAGTTTCTGGAGGAGACCGGCATGGATGCGAGCCTAGCGGAGCACTGAACCTGACACGCGCCACCAATTTTTCTCTCTTCGTGCAGGAAATCAGGGAAGCGCAACTGAGTCACGTTCTGTTTATGCCGCAATATGCGGAGCCGCGCAGTTTGCGCTTTTGGCAAACGGTGATTGATGTGCTTCGCGAGTATCCGGAATATCCGCTGGGTTCCCGTCGCTGGGATGAGCGGGTATTTCATATTGACTGTTATACCGGTTGCGACAGTCCCTTATCAGCGTTATGGAAAGCGCCGCCTCCGTTTTTGGGGCGGATTTTTTCGGTTATCCGCATGGGCGAAAGGAAGTCAGTGCGTCACGCGCTAAGTTACACCTTTGGCGGAAATACAGAATTATCTCTGGCCACCGAGATTCCTTGCGATGCAAATGCGTAATTCCAATTTTATTGGGCGGCAGCTAGCACGCGGCGCGACACTGCTGAGCAGGAGACGCCGGACTAGCGGGACGACTGCGTTTCCGGCTGTAGTTTGTCAGCCACGAGCGGTGATTACTCTATTTCTGCTGATGTGGGCCGCCGGTGGTTTGGCACAAACCGTCATTCTGCGGACAGGTGTGGCAGCGCGACCAACTCTTGAGGTGGTGGTCGACAATCTGATCACTAAGAATGCAGAACGTACAGTTGCGTTGCAACGTTATCAAAGCAGGCGCTTTTATCGCCTGGACTACACCGGCTTCCCCGCCACCCTCAAGGCCGAGATGGTTGTGGACATGCTTTACGAGGCGCCAGCCACGAAAACTTTTAAGTTGGTTTCGCAGAGCGGCCCTAAGTGGATGATTGACCGTATTTTCAAAGGTCTTATGCAAGCTGAACAAGAAGCCCTAAATAGTAAGAATCGCGAGCGTGTGGCTCTCGATCGCCGCAATTACGAATTTAATGGGATGGAGTTTCAAGACGCCAGTGATGGCTGCTCTTACGTGCTCACCGTGCAACCAAAAATCGCGAACAAGCTTCTATATCGAGGGCGGATCTGGGTGAATAGCAAAGATTTTGCGGTGTGCCGCATTGAGGCGGAGCCTTCGAAGAACCCGTCGATATGGATTAAAAGCACCGCAATTCATCATATCTATGCGAAATTGGGTGATTTTTGGTTTCCCTCGGAGAATGAATCCACGTCCACCATGCGCGTCGGGGGACACGCGGTATTGTCCATCAAGTACCGCAACTACGAAATTCTGGCGGCGCGTTCGCTTCAGGAAATAGATTCCCGACGATCAGACGCCCGATCGTCATCCAGTTCCGCACCACTATCCAGCCGAGTGGAATAAATATTTTTTTGCGTTTCTTAATCAAAATATCACCGAGAAACTAGCTCCCCAATATTTACCTGCCCGATTTGACAAGATAAAAAGGCATTTGTATAGTCTCAAACCGGTTAGAATGCGCAAAGAAAAAGTAAATGTAGCCGGGAAATTCGCTGATGTGGAGGCGCAGTGAGTGAACGTATCTCTCTGGTCCATTCTCAGGACTTGGCTGCGGAGCAATCGGGAGAACTCTTGCACCTGGACCGCGAACAGGCGGGATGGGAGTGGATGAGTATGTCAGTGCGCCGGTTGCAGCCGGGCGACATTGTTCGTGCGTCTACGCGAAATGAGGAATGCGCGTTTGTGCTGCTCGGCGGGAAGTGCATCGCTGATTGGGGGACGGGACCCAAGCACATCGGCAAGCGCGCAAATGTTTTTGACGGGTTTCCCTATGCGATTTACCTTCCTGCCGGTCATGAAATTACGTTCACGGCCGAAACGGTGTGCGAGATTGCGGAATGCCGGGTTCCATCAGAGGCTAAACTCGAGCCGCGACTGATCACTCCAGACGACGTGGCCAGCAGCTTGCGCGGAGGGGGCAATGCTTCACGCCAGATTGTAGATATTATCAGGCCCGATTTTCCCGCCGATAAGTTGGTGGTCATCGAGGTGTATACACCGGGAGGAAACTGGTCAAGTTATCCGCCGCACAAACATGACGTGCATAATCCTCCTACTGAAGTGGATCTCGACGAAATTTACTACTACCGGATCGAGCATCCCAAAGAGGGATTCGCTCTGCAAAGACTGTACTCCCCGGATAAGGCGCGAGACTTCACGGTGCAAGCGCAAGACGGCGATGCCGTGCTTGTTCATTCAGGATTTCATCCGGTGGTGGCCGGGCCAGGGTATAACCTGTACTACTTGAATTTTCTTGCGGGGACATCGCGCACGTTGGCGGTAACCGAAGATCCTAACCACGTGTGGATTAAATCGACGTGGAAAGAAACCGATCCACGCCTTCCGTTGATTCGGTAGTAACACAAATCTCCTTCGCGCTGTGTTGGAACGGGGCTCGGTAGCCCAACGCTGCGCGCAAAGCAAATAAGCGGTTAGCGAAAGGTTTTATTTTTAACTGGTGTGGCCAGAAGTTCTACGGCATGCTATGGCGCAATCCACAGAATCGCAATTGGGGAGAACTTCTCCATGAATCGCCGTCTGACCGTTGCGCAAGCCATCGTGGCATTCCTCTCGAATCAATACTCCAGCCGCGATAACCAGGAACGTAAATTCTTTGAGGGATGCTTCGGAATTTTTGGTCACGGTAATGTGGCCGGCATGGGACAGGCCCTCGAACAAGACCGAAGACTTCGTTATTATCTTTGCCGAAATGAACAAGCCATGGTGCATACGACCGCGGCTTTCAGCAAGGCAAGTTTCCGGCTGCGCACCTTAGCTTGCACAACATCGATTGGGCCGGGGGCAACAAATATGGTCACTGGCGCAGCGTTGGCGACCATCAACCGTCTGCCGGTGCTGTTGTTGCCTGGGGATATTTTCGCGAGAAGAAACGTTTCGCCGGTTTTGCAGCAACTGGAATCTCCCGCATCACAAGACATTTCCGTAAATGATTGCTTCAAGCCCGTTTCGCGTTACTGGGACCGCATCCAGCGCCCGGAACAAATCCTGACTGCTTTGCCCGAAGCCATGCGCGTGCTTACTTCGCCCGAAAATACCGGGGCGGTGACACTGAGTTTGCCGCAAGACGTACAAACCGAGAGCTTTGATTTTCCGCAGGAATTCCTGGAGAAGCGGGAGTGGACAATTCCGCGAAATCGCTGTGATCGCAGCTGTCTAGCCAGCGCTGCGGAGTTGATTCGTTCCGCGAAAAAACCCCTGACAGTAGCCGGCGGAGGAGTGCTTTATTCGGAAGCCTGGGAAGCGCTCGCGAAATTTGCGCAACAGACGGGCATTCCGGCCTGTGAAACTCAAGCCGGTAAAGGGTCACTGCCTTACGATCATCCGCAGCAATTGGGCGCAATTGGAGTCACCGGAACTCCGGGCGCAAATATCATGGCGCGGGAAGCCGATTTGGTCATCGGGATTGGAACCCGTTACAGTGACTTTACGACTGCATCCAAAACAGCGTTTCAAAATCCCGAGGTGCGGTTCATAAACATTAACGTCGCGGAATTTGACAGCTGCAAACATCGCGCGCTCCCGCTCACCGGAGATGCTCGCGTGACGCTGGAAGAATTGACCGAGGCATTGGCCGGGGCGCGAGTGAATTCAAGCTACCAAGCGAGAATTTCCAAATTCCGCGATGAGTGGGAGAAGGAAGTTGACCGGATATACGGTAAACGAAAAGATCCGCCTATCACGCAAGGCGAAGTCATCGGGGTGGTAAACGAAATGTGCCAGGCCGATGACGTGATGGTTTGTGCGGCGGGAAGCTTGCCTGGCGATCTGCACAAACTGTGGCGCACACGGCGGCCGGGCAACTACCACATGGAATATGGCTATTCGTGCATGGGCTACGAGATCGCGGGCGGGCTGGGGATAAAAATGGCTAATCCCGAGAATGATGTTTACGTGATGGTGGGCGACGGATCCTACTTAATGATGGCGCAGGAAATTGTCACTTCGCTGCAGGAAGACTACAAGCTAAATATCGTCCTGCTGGATAACCATGGATTTTCGAGTATCGGCGGACTGAGCCGCAGCTGCGGAAACGAAGGGATGGGTACGAATTATCGCTATCGACAAGGCGAGCGCTATGACGGAGATTTGCTGCCAGTTGATTTTCAGGCGAATGCGTCGAGCTTGGGGGCTTGGTCGGTTCGGGCGCGCACCTCGCAAGAATTAAGAAATGCATTGTGCGAAGGGAAAAAACAGACGCGAACTTCCGTAGTGGTGGTGGAGACTTCTTATGATGACCGCGTGCCCGGATACGAATCGTGGTGGGATGTGCCGATCGCTGAGGTTTCCGAACGCGACGCGGTCAAGAGTGCACGCGCTGAATATGAGAAAGCACGCAAGAATGAGCGGCTGCTTTTCTGAATGGTGAAGGAACAGTCGATATATAAAATTTCCGGAGCATCGTCAACAAACGCGAATTAGCAGAAAGAGGCTGGGTGGATCAAACGAAGCAGCGCCCCTCGGAACCCTCGACAAAGCCTCACCTGAAACGCGTCCTGACCCTGTGGGACCTGATTTATTTCGGGGTCATCCTCACATCACCCATCGCAGCGGTTCCTCTTTTTGGAGAGGCGCAAGTTCTATCTCGTGGGCACACAACTCTGACGATGCTGTTGGCGATGGTGGCGATGTCGGTGACGGCAGTGAGCTTCGGGCGTATGGCCACGGTATATCCGTCAGCGGGTTCGGTCTATACGTACATCAGCCGCGGAATGAATCCGCACATTGGATTCATGGTGGGCTGGGCAATGTTTCTCGAATATCTTTTTCAACCGGTGCAAAACGCGCTGTACGCAGTGTTAGCGATTCAACGCATCGAGCCACGTCTACCATTCTGGTTTCTTGCGGCAATTACCGTTCTGTTTATTACGATTTTGACTGATCAGGGCATTAAATTTACGGCGCGCACAAATCAGTTGTTGCTGGGTTTCATGGTGGTGGTTACGGCAGCATTTCTTGTCGAGGCCTTCCGTTATATTGCGCTGCACGAACATTTCACTGGAATTTTTTCGCTCCAACCGATCTACAATCCGGCTACGTTTAATGTTCGTGCTGTCGCTGCCGGTACTTCGCTGGCGGCACTGGTGTTCATCGGCTTTGATGGCGTCTCCATTCTGGCGGAGGAAGTAAAAAATCCCAGGCGCAACGTTTTGCTGGCTTCCGTGCTGGTATGCGTGTTCACCGGGCTTTTCAGCGGACTGCAGGTATATCTGGCGCAGCGGGTGTGGCCAGATCATACTACGCTTCTGAATCCGGAGACGGCGTTCATGGACGTGGCGCGGCGCGCCAGCGGGCCTGTGCTGTTCACGGCTTATGGCGTGATGCTGCTGGTTTCCAGCATTGCATGCGGTCTTGCAGGACATGTGGGCGCGGCGCGGATCCTTTACGGAATGGGTCGCGATGACGTGCTGCCTAAAAAAGTTTTCGGCTATCTCCATCCCAAAAAAGGCAACCCCACATATAACATATGGATTGTGGGCGGACTGGCCTACATCGCGGTGCTGACCATTCCGTGGGAACGTTCGGCGGAAATTGTCACCTTTGGAGCATTGCTGGCGTTCATGGGAGTAAATCTTGTGTCGTTGATGCATTTCTGGTTCTCACCAGCGGCGGCCGGACGAAGAAACTTTTTCATCGATGCGATCGTTCCGGGCTTCGGCTTCGTATTCTGCTTTGCGTTGTTGATCAGCTTGCAGACATGGACGAAATTCGCGGGATTAGCGTGGCTAGTGGCGGGGCTAATTTATGCGATGTACAAAACGCGATTCTTTACCTTGCGCCCCAAACTTATTGACTTCAGTGAATCCTGACGGTCAGTGGAGCTACTTTACCTTTTCGAGAAGTACACTCTGGCCCTGCGAGGCGTCGCCGCTAGCCGTCCGCGAAACGTGGAGTGCAAACCCGCAAGACTCGCGGATGCGCAGTTCAGTCTGCAATTTTCGCAGTACTGGCTTGCTGCGATCTCCCGAGATACGCTTGATCAGCAATTCGGCCGCTTCACTGCCCAACTGATGTTTTGGCAATTCCACTGTCGTTAATCGCGGACGAAAAATTCCAAGCCAGGGATAATCGTCGAAGCTGACCAAGCCGAAATCTTCCGGGCAACGCATTCCCATTTCCTCCGCAGCCTTGAGTAGTCCGACGGTCATCAAATGATTGGCCACGTAGATGCCGTCCGGACGGTGCGAGAGCAGCGCGTGGCCAGCGCGGTAGCCCGACTCGATGCGGTAATCTCCTTCGACGATCAGTTCCTTGTCGAAGGGCAAGCCCATGGCTTTCAATGAATCGTGAAAACCCTGCCAGCGCGCGACGGCGTTGCTCACTTTTAGCGGGCCACTGATGAGGCCGATACGGCGCCGTCCTGCTCGAGCCAAATGACAGACCGCGTCGTACGCGCCTTGATAATCGTCGGTGATCACGGCGTCCGCAGTTAATTTAGGATAGGTGCGCATGACCAGCACAAACGGGATTTTTACTTCCTTAATCATTTGCCGCAGGGGCGGACGGAAATCTTCAGCTGCTTTTGTGAGCAAAATACCATCGACTCTCTTGGAGAGGAGGAGTTCGATGGCACGCTCTTCTTTCTCCAAGGAGTCGTCGCTATTGCAGAGCAAAAGGTTGTATCCATGTTTCTGTGCGGCGTCTTCCGCTCCGCGAACTACCACGGGGAAAAAAGGATTTGCGATATCCGGCACGATCATGCCGATGGTGTGAGTTTTTTGTTTGGCCAGGCTGCGCGCGATCAGGTTCGGACGATAATTAAGCTTTCGGATGGTTTCTTCGACGCGATCGCGAAGTTTCTTGCTGACGTGGCTCTTCTTATTGACGACCTCGGATACGGTAAATACCGAGACGGCAGATTCCCGAGCTACATCGTAGATGCTGGCCGCTTTGCCTTTATTGGTTCTGGTCTTTTTCATTCTCACCTATGTTCGATATTTTCTGCCTAATGGCTGTCTCGCAAATTGCTTCTAGAATGATCGAGTCCTGGTGAACTTGCATACTAACCCAATTCGACGGTACGCATTGCTCGGTCATGGCAAATCCAATGCCAGTTTTATTCTCCGCGATGCCCGGGCAGGCTAGCTTTCGCGGTCCGCACGGCCCAGGCGCTGATTACGAATGGCTTTGTGATCGAGGCCTCGCAGCTCTTCGATATTTGATAAAACCTTGTGTATTCCCGCGGCGATGGCGTCCACATCTCGAGTAGTGCCGAGAAAGAGCTGGTGCGGGAACCATACCGCCTCGTGATAAGCGGCGCGATCAGCCTCCGGGCACGAATACAGTTTTCTGAGATCGAGAGTTGTTTCGCGCCCCCAGCTTAGAGCTGGAAAATCGGCCGGGTCGAGCGGGAAGAGCGAGCTTTTGTAAACCGGCTCGTAAAAGAGCCCATCGCACGGAATACCTTCCGTTTGCAACGCCGCCACAAACTCCGCGCGAGGAATGTCTTTTGCCTGATCCTGAAAATATTTGAGAACGTAGCCATAGGGGGCCTGGTGGGTAATTCGTGGCTCAGGTTTAAGCAGTCCGATAGCGGTGGTATCGTGAAGGCGACTTTCAAAATGCAGCATGTTTTTCTTGCGCAGCGCGGCTTGTTCCGGCAAGCGTTCGAGTTGGGCGCAGAGAACTGCGGCTTGAAATTCGCCGAGACGGTAATTAAACCCGACGATTCGGTGATGATATTGATCCGTGAGACTTGCGCGGCCGGCGTTAATGTAGCTCTGAACGCGTTCCAGGTATTCCAGATTATTGGTGATTACCGCGCCACCTTCGCCGGAGGTAATCAGTTTGCTGGATTGAAAACTGAAGGCCCCGAGATCGCCCATGGAGCCAGCGCCTTTGCCATTCCACTTTCCGCCATGGGCATGCGCACAATCTTCGACAATCTTCAAGTTATGTTTTTTTGCGATGCGCAAAATTTCATCCATGTCCGCAAAACGCATTCCCAGGTGAACGGGGAGGATCGCTTTGGTTCGTGGAGTTATGGCTCGCTCAATCTGTTTAGCGTCGAGACAGTAGGTGTCCGGATCAATATCCACAAATACAGGAATAGCATTCACCAACAGGACTGGACCTACGGTGCCTTCCCAGGTGTAGGCTGGAACGATCACTTCATCACCGGGCCGAATATCGATAGCCTTCAAGGCGGCCTGAATCGCTACCGTTCCGGTGTTAACGCATTGCCCGTATTTCGCGGTGTGCGTCTCGGCAAATTTCTTTGCGAAAGCGCAGGCATATTTACCCGGAAAAGGCTGGCCGCCCCACTTGGAGCTCTCCAGCACATCTTGAAGATTGTGGGCCTCTTGTTCTTTTCCGAGCGGCCAAACTGGAAAAGGAGCAGTTCGAACCGCATCGCCGCCGGTAATTGCGAGTTTTCCCATACCGCGAGCCTCCAATAGCTTCAAGATTTACGCTGTGTCAGGATTCGGCAACAAAACGTCGCGCACGATGGCATTGAGATCACTGCATGCTGCAATGAATTGCCGTAAAGTTCTTCGCGTGGGGCCGAAGGAATCGAACTCGGCAATCGAAAGGCCATTTTCCGTGCTGGCTCGCCGGAAATCGGCAAAATGCTTCGTCAGACCCTCAACAATTTTGGACGGCACTTCCTGATTCATGCGCGGAATTACTTCAATTTGGCTGGCGTTGAGGCGCTTCTGCCATACGTAGGGAGGCGAAATAACCACCTCACCTCCTATCAGTTCGCTCCAATGCATGTGATTGCGAAATGCCGCGGAGAGCAAACGGATGCGGTAACCGCGCTGGCGAAAAAGATTATAAGTCTTCTTGAACACAGCGACACCGGCCCATTCTAGATAGCCGGGGTCCACTGAAATGTTTTCTCTTTCCAGCAAAACTTTAAGCCAGTCGTCCAGGCGCCCGACCATAATGGTGCACACTGGACCCATCGTTTTTATTTCTTTGCCCTCGCGCTCGCGGCGTTTCAATCCGCGCTCCACGGCCTCTGCGACTGCAATGCATTGGGGCAAAGTAAAGCAGACGGTGGCATTAATGCTGATGCCGCGATTGGTGGCTTCTTCAATAGCGGGAATGCCTTCTTTCGTTACCGGGATTTTGACAATCATGTTGGGAGCAAGCTGGTTGAACTCCACCGCCTGTTCCACAATTGCGCGTGCATCGCGATAGAGTCGCGGATCTGTTTGAATCGAGAGTCTTCCATTGCGGCCTTGATGCGCATCGAAAATTGGTTTCAGCCGCGCCGCACTCTCGGCGGAAATTTCACGAACAACCTGCCACCCTAGCTGATCTTCCGTGGCATGGGGCATTTCCTCGATCAATTGGCGGATGCGCGGAGCCCAGTGGGCCATTTCTTTCTTTAGAACTCCGACCACGATCACTGGATTGCAGGTCGCTCCGACGGCGCCATGGTCGATGGAATAGGTCAACTCTTCGAGCGACGCCGAGTCGTTCCAGAGGCTCGTGGAGGTGGTTTGGGTCATTTTGTGCAGCGGGCTTTTGTAGGATGTTGCGGTTGTTTCGGTCATACACCCTCGTTACGGCCTAGAATCTTGCGCCATCGAATCACACGGCAGCGTGTTGGACCGCGATCTTGACAGGTCTTTTCTGCAAATGAGAGCCTTCCGCAGCCGCTGCGATAGCCAGTGCTCTTATTCCGTCGTTCGCCGAAACGCGCAGTGGCTTGTCATGCAGAATGTTGTGCACGAAGTCACGCATTTCAAGCACGTAGGCGTCGGCAAAGGTGGTCAAGAAATGGTCCGCCAGGTTTTGCAGGCCGCCGTTGGCGCTCAGAAATACCGCTGGTGTCTGTCGCAGCGTACCAACGAAGATCGCTCCTTTGGAGCCGACAATTTCGGTGCGCACGTCGTAGCCGTAAACGGCTTGTTGGTAAGATTCAATATTGCCGATGGCGCCGCGCTCGAACTTCAAATTCACGACGCTGGCAACGACATCACCGTATTGTGCTATTTCGGGGCGAATTGCGCAGGTGGTGTGGGCGTGCACCTCGGTAACTTCATCACGCATCAGCCAGCGCGCCAAATCAAAATCGTGAATGGTGTTGGTGTAGAACAGCATGCCATTAATGCCGGATTGGAACGCGGACATTGGCGGAGCATCTTTGTCGCGCCCGACGGATTTAAAAATCACCGGCTCGCCGATTTCACCGCCTTCAATACGCTTCATCGCGGCTGCGTATCCCGGATCGTAACGGCGCATGAAGCCAATCTGCATGCGCACGCCGGCTCTGGTAACTTCCGCCACAGCAGCGTCAGCATCAGCCATCGTTAATGCGATGGGCTTTTCGCAGAAGATATTCCTCGCCGCTCGCGCTGCGGCGGTGATAGCACTGGCATGAAACTTGTCTGGCGTGGTGATCACAACTGTGTCCACTTCCTTGCAGGCGAGCATGTCGTCCAGGCTGGTAAAATATTTGTCGATCTCCAGTTCGGTGGCGGTTTGCCGGGCTCGTTCAGGAAAAGGGTCGGCTACGGCCACGAGCCGCGCCTCCGGTACCAGGCGGCGTAGATTTTCGGCGTGGCGCTTGCCCATTTCTCCTACGCCCAGCACGCCAAGTCCTAATTTCCGCATTTGCAAAGCTCCCGAAATTCGACACTCGCCATCGTCACTGCAAATTTAGTGAGCGGCGCGTTCTGCTCCGAGCTCACTCACAACACCGCGCAGGTACTTCAAACTAGCAGATACGCTTTCGACAGGCGGAATGGGTGTCGCACCAAACTTTACGTCCTGCTCGACGACCGACCATCCGGAGTAACCATTTTTCACGAGGGTCCGGAAGAAGGCGGGGAAATCGATATTTCCCTGGCCGATAATGGTAAACACTTTGTGCTCGATGGCTTCCTCAAATGTCCATTTCTTGCTGCGCGCTTTTTCTAAAACACGCGTGTCACAATCCTTGATATGAACGAACCGCAGCTTATCTTTGTATTTTTCGGCTTCCTTCACGGAGTTGCCGTAGCCGTAGACGCAATGTCCGGTGTCCAGGCATAGCCCGACGTTGGTGTGCGAGGTAGCGTCGTAAAAAAGTTCGCATTCCTCAGGAGTCTCGACGTAGGTGGCCACGTGGGGATGGAATACCAGATCAAGACCGAATTCATTGGCGACTTTTTCGGCGTCCGCGACGATTTTGCCCACGTGCCGCCACTGTTCCGGAGTTAGAGTTGGGCAATCTTTGTCGTAAGCCCTGCCGGAAAATGCATTTCGCTCTGGCGATTGGTCATCGGCCATCACGAGGAACGGCGCTTTCAATGCCCCGAGCAAGCCGCCGACTTTGCGGATGCGTTCGATGCACACCGCGCCCGCTGCGGGATCGGTCATTTTCACCGGCACAAAGGAAGCCAGCAGATTCAATTTTCTTTTGTCCAGCTGAGGTTGCAGAATTTTTGCATCCGTCGGAAAGAAACCATACGGACCCAATTCCGTGCCGGTGTATCCCGCCGAGACCATCTCATCTAACATTTTTTCGTAGGATTGCTTCCAGGACGGCCCGGGATAATCCAGCACGCCCCAGCTGTCGGGAGCAGAGGCAAATAAGAATCTGTCTTTCAGACCACTCATTCGTTTCATTCCTTTCACAAACGCGTTTAAAACAAAAAAGTATGCGTGGGCCGTCAGCTCCACGGCTCCAAAACAACTTTCATGGATTCGGGCTCAATCGATTTTTGCACCGCGGCATGAACATCACGCAACTTATATCGATGCGAAACAAACTCCTGGAGCGGATACTGTTTCTGATAGCGGGCCATCTGACGCATGCCTGGACCATAAGCTGCCGGTTCTTCACCACCCACAGACAGGATTCGAGCATTCTTGGCACATAAGTGCCGGTGTGGACTTAGTGAAATTTCTCCAAGGTCTGAAAAATTTCCGGCCTCCACCATCAACCCGCTGATTCGCAACATCTCAAGTGCTTCCGGCACCGCGGCCGGCACGCCCGCGCACTCGATGACTACATCGGCGCCGCGCCCGTGAGTCAAGTCCTTAATCATTTGCAAGCGCTCAGATTTCGAAGTCGTGGCTGCGTTTATGACATGATCGGCTCCCAACCTTTTGGCAAAATCCAAACGATAATCCGACAAATCCACCGCGACGATCGTGCCTGCGCCCAACATGCGTGCCTTCATTAGGAAACACATTCCAAGTGGCCCAACACCAAGCACCACCACGGTGTCATCAAAACGGAACGATTCGCTGGGGAATATTGACATCTGCTTGGCGCGGTCGAGTCCCACAGACACGGCGAAAATTTCCGTGAGCACGGCGATTTCAGGCGGTAAATCGTCGGGAACTTTGACAAGAAAACTACCGGGCACGATATACATGTATTGCGACCAACCGCCAAAAAGATGAGGCGCGTTTTTGGCGCTCAGGTTATTGCCGTAGTCGGTCATTTTTTCGCAGCAGTAATACGGGAAATCGTGACGGCAGTAATAACATTCGCCGCAGGCCACGTTGGCACCAACAACTACACGATCGCCCGGACGTAGCGGAATGCCTTCGAAGTCGGTGTAAGTTCCATCACCGCCAATGGCTTCCATGATTCCAACGTTTTCATGACCCTGAATGATGGGAAATTCCAGGCGACGGTCGCCGTATTGCGTGGTGTAGCCTTGAAAGGTGTGTTTGTCAGTGCCGCAAATGCCGGACATGAGCATCTTCACGAGCACGCAACCCGGAGCAGGTTCAGGCAACGGGTACTCACGCAACTCATAACGGCCAGGTTCAACCAACGTTGCGGCAAGCACGGTTTGGGCAGACATAAATAAATAATCTCGCGGATTCCTGTTTACATTGCGGAACTGCTCAGCGATTCAAACACCTGGCATGCGCAAGCGGTGTCCAACCGGCACAACTCTTAAAAAGCTGAGTGAGGCTGTCAAGTCACTTCCCTGCCGGCTCTTTTTGGGGAGCATGACCGTTCGTTAGAAATTCAACTTTAACGATAGCTGTCCAATGCGCGGATCCCTGGCACCGGGCACTTGGCCGAACGAAGCAGCGGGCATGATGCCACTGGGGGTCAAGAATTGCGCGTGATTGAAAATGTTATAAAACTCGGCACGAAATTGCAGATCGATACGTTCGGTCAGCAAAGTATTCTTGAGCAGCGCGAAATCAAAGTTATTGATTCCAGGCCCGTGAAAGAAACGACGATTGGCCGTTCCTTCCAATCCCAACGCAGTGGATGCAAATGCGGCCGGATTGAAATATTGTGTGCCGGTTTTGCGCGGATCGGTGATATTCAGAGGTCCCACGAGGTTGGGAGTATCGACTGCGAGAGTGATCGGTCCGCCAAACGATGTTCCAAGCAGCGAGTGGTCATCCGTTTCCACTATGGTCACGGGCAAGCCAGTGGCAAAACGCGTGATGCCACTAATCTGCCAGCCGCTAACCAACTTTTTGGGTCCGCCCCATCTGTCTAGCGGAAGCTCGTAGCTATAACTGGCTACAAAATTGTGGGTGGAGTCGAAAGCCGAAAGTCCGCGGCTCAGGCGGGCATTCACCGGGTTGATTTGTTCACCGTACCCCGAGGAATCGTCCAGCGATTTGCTGAACGTATAACCGATGAGAGTTTGCAGGCGCCCGCTGGTGTGACGCCAATCGATTTGCACGGAGTTGTAAGCGGAGTTGCCGATGGTCGCGAAGTAGGAATCGTTCCCGAACGGCACGATGAACACACCGTTGACGGGAGTGTTGCGATAAGGCGCGCTGAATGGTCCGCGAGTGCCGGCAGTTACCGTGCCGTCCGGCGCAGTATAAATATTATTTTCACCTCCTGGTCCGCAACCTATTGCTGCGAGAGACAGACACAGCGAGGGAATTCCCGGGTTGGCGGAAATCGATGAGAGCAGCCGGTGGCCTTGGGTTCCAACATAACTCACAGTTAGCAGGTCTGAAGATGTGAGCTGGCGTTGAATTGATAATTCGTAGTTCTCCGCATAAGGCAATCTGTTTTTATTATTAAAAGCCGGCGAGCTGCCGATGGTCCCAAAGGCGGCAAAAAAGTCTGTCAAATTGTCATACGGGAAACCTGTCGCCGGGTGCGATGCAGAAAAATTCTTCGGCGGAGGCGCAACCGGGAAAAGATTGGTGATCGACGTTCCAGATGCACGATTCGTGAAAGGCGCGGCGAAGGTGGACTCATTCTGGCCGGTGTAGTTTCCGAAGGGAGCATCTCCGATTTCGTTGAAGTCTGTGGCGCCCTCAAAGGCGGTGTAGAACATTCCCCAACCAACACGAATGCTGGTGGTGCCACTCTTACCGAGCATTTTGCCCAACATGCCCTGATGATCGCCGAATGAGTACGCCAGTCCGAGTCGAGGAGCAAAGTTATTCCAATGTGTCGGCGCCAGACTCCTGGGAACGCCGGGGTCACCGGGAAACACCCAACCGATGGGAGAGCCGGGAAACACGACCGATTGTTCACCGACGATCATGGTCTGAATTTCATTATATTTTTCACGCCAAGGAGCGCTCACGTCGTAGCGCAACCCGTAGTTGAAGGTTAAATTGGGCTTTATGCGCCAACTGTCTTGTCCGTAGAGGCCGAAATAATAATTTCGGCCATAAGAAGGATAGGACTGCCCTTGCACATATTGACTCGGGGCGCCCAGGAGAAAATCAACGAAATCGCTTCCCGTTTCGCTGGGCTGCCCGGTGAAGCTGCTGCCGAAAAAGAAATTGCCATTGGCTACGTTAGAAAGGTTTTCTTCCAACTGGTTGAAATGATATTGGGCGCCGAACTTTAGAGTGTGCGTGCCGATAACTTTGCTGAAATTGTCTATGACTTGATAAATGTTTTCGGTGATGCGGAGGGGACGGCTGGGGACACCGATGACAAAGTTATTAAAGTCAATCTCTGGGATGCCCTCGACAGCTGGCGTGCCGACGAATACTCCGGGAGCGCCGCTCGCGCCGGAGGCGAAACCCAGGCTGGATAAACTCGTGCCTTTTCCACCAAGCGGCTGGTTGAAGGTAACATCCAGGCGAAAGTATCCGAGACGAAATTCGTTTACCGCCGAGCCGAAAGTCTTGGTATCGCCCAGATTGACGTTATGAGTGTGCCCGGTGCCGTCCACGCTAAAGCCGGGATAGAGCGGCGCATTGGAGGGCCAGTACGGGTCGATGCGGTCGTACTTATCGCCATAGTAGTAGGCGGTGAGCAAACCAAAACCGGAATTGCCGTCTATGCGTCCGCTGTATTTGTTATCGCTGAGATTTACTTTTCCCGAACTGGTCGAGAACTGCCCGGTTCCAGTGGCGGAATTAACGGTGCCCGGCGTAGCTGGAAGAATGAAGGGCAGCAACTTTGCTGAAATGGGATTGAAGCTGGATGGCGACAACGTGGCATTAGGAAAAACGCATTGGGCCGCGCTGACGCAACCCGATGTGTAATACGGTTCGCCGGCGGTTACCGGTTGTCCGAGTTGTTGAGATAACTGCTGGGCCCAAGCCGTTCCGTTGACCGTTCCGCTGAGGCTGGACACGATTCCGGAGAAGTTGCCTTGCTCCGTGGCCGCCGTTGGAGCGCCATTAATCAGTTGGGTAATGCCCTGCACCCTTCGGTTTCCCTGATAGTCCGCGAAGAAAAATATCTTGTCGCGCTTGATGGGTCCGCCAAAGGTGCCGCCAAATTGGTTCTGGTGATAACTACCGCGCTGGCCGGCGGCAAAATAGTTAGCGGCGTCCAGATTTGTATTGCGCAGGAATTCAAAAACATTTCCGTGCCATTGATTCTGGCCTGACTTGGTGATTACGTTGATCTGACCACCACTGTAATTTCCGTATTCGGCGTCAAAGTTGTTTGTGAGGATGCGAAATTCCGCGATGGAATCAAGATTGGGAATTGCGCCCGATCCGGAGTAGCCAATTTCCTGAGTGATGATTCCATTCAGGATGAAGCCGTTTGCTGCCTCACGCATTCCGTTCACAGAGAGACCACCGGAATTTTCGTCACCCGAAACCGACGGCATCGCGAATCCGGCGGAAATAAAAGCACCGGCGTATGCACCGGTCATGCCGGATGCGGTGGCGACTACTCCAGGCTGCAAAGCCAGCAAGTCGGTGTAACTCCGCGAAACCAGCGGAACATCGGTCATCTCCTTGCCTTCAATGACCTCGCCCATTTGGGTGTTGGCGGTTTCCACGTGCAGCGCGCTGCTGGTCACTTCAATTTTTTCGCTGGCTTGGCCGACTTGCAGAGTTACGTCACTCACTTCTTTGTCGTTCACGTCGAGGATGATGTCGGTCTGGACGAACGTCTTGAACCCTTCTTTGCGTACTTCGATGGTGTACTTGCCCAGCGGAAGCGACTGGAAGGAATAGAAGCCCTGGCCATTTGTGGTTTGTTCGGCGGCCACCTGGGTACCGACATTGGTCGCAGTTACGGTGGCGCCTTCGACGGCGGCACCGCTGGGGTCCGTTACGGTTCCTGAGATACTGGCGGTCACATCGGCAAAAACCTGAGCTGTGGAAAATAAGAGAACAATCGCGAAAAGCAAGGCCCCGGGGTATTTTGCGGATCGTACTGATTGCATCGTTCCTCCGGATGTAAAGACGTTAAGCGCTTCCAAACCAAGAGACGGTCAACCACTGAAAAACCCTGTCAAGAAACTGAGCCCCGATCGCAGGCCAGCCGTCATAGCAATGGCCGTTCTAACCGGTTATTTGTTTGAGGTGTAATTCGTATTGCTGAGTTTTATAGTGCAGCGTGCGAGCTTTTGTCAAATGCAAATTTCAAAAGTCCATGCGCACGCCAATCAGGTTCTTCTCTTCGGCAGAATCCAGGGCGGGGTAGAAGGAAGCATAAGAAAAACATCAAACTCGAGAAACGATCTAACCGATTATAAAACCGTAGGACAAGCAACATTCCAGAATTGAATCTTCCAGGCTTGTCCTCATGTTGCGCAAGAGGATGTTGAGTGGGATATCGCAGTGCTGAAGACTTATCTGGCGGTCCAGCCGCCGTCAATGAGGATGGTATGTCCGGTAATTAGCGCGGCCGCGGGTGAGGCCAGAAATATCACCGCTCCGGCGACATCCATGGGCTCGCCAATACGATGCAACCCGGCGATGCGTTCGATCACATCGGCGCGAAAGGCAGGATCCGAAAGTTGCTCTTCGGTTCCAGGAGTGGCGATGAAGGTTGGCGCGACGGCGTTTACAGTGATGTTCTGCGGGCCCCACTCCACTGCCAGGCATTTGGTTAATTGAGAAATCGCGGCTTTGCTGGCGCAATAGACTGATTCCGTGGGCAACGCAACGAAAGCCGCTTGCGAACTCATGTTGATAATTTTGCCGCCACCGTGCCGGGCCATAATTTTGGCGGCGGCCTGGCTTGCAAAAAACGTGGACTTTAAATTTAGTGTGAGCGTGGCATCAAATTCGGATTCAGGCACATCGGCCGCCAGATTCGTAAATCCGCCGCCAGCATTATTCACGAGGATATCTAATTTTCCAAAAAATGCTTCGGTCTGCTGCAGGGCGCGGAAGATTTCATCGAGCCGCATGACGTCCATTTGCAACGCGAGCGCCCGTCGTCCCATGGATTCGATTTGTCGCACCAGTTCAGCGCCTGTGGCTTTGTCGCGCAACCCCAGAGCGACATCGACGCCCGCGTGAGCCAGTGCCAGAGAAATCGCACGTCCCAAGCCACGAGCCGCTCCGGTTACGAGCGCCACCTGACCGGTCAAATCGAAACTAGGATATTCCGTCATGCCGTTCGCCAATCCCTAAAGGGTATTGGACCCGCTAGTGTAAATCCACTTTGCGCTCTGATCGGATAATTTTTGGATATTATTTACCGGAAGCGGAGAGAAACCATTAACTCTGCATGCGTCAACCCGTTTTGTTTCTCAGCTCGGTTAATTTCATATCTCACAACGATGCGATCGGGACCGGCACGACATTTTGCTGCTGCAAAGTGAAGTGGCAAGCGCTATCGCCCGCGAGATTGACCTTAAATTGACGGCCAAAGAGCGCGCATGCTTGAGTAGTGGGACCCCTGTCGATCCCGAGACATACGAGTTGTACCTGAAAGGTCGTTATTTCTGGGACAAACGCACCGAAGACGGATATTTGAAGGCTATACGTTACTTTCAACAGGCTATCGATCGTAATCCGAAATACGCTCAAGCTTACGCGGGACTTGCGCATACCATACGTTGTTGGGTTCCCTTGCCACTGAGCCACCGTCCCCACCGATTCAGCCGTGCCTCTGCGTACGCCACCGACTGCGGACTGACTCCCCTCGCGCGGTACTCTTCGATATACGAGTCCAGTAACCGGTCCCATCTCCTCATCGCTGCCCTCCCAAACGTCAGCAAGCAAACTCACGTTCGCGTGTCGAAACGTTATAGAAATAAACAATATGACCTCCAATATGACTTCCTTGGAGCTCACGATGAGCACCGAACTGAACCAAAGACACCATTTGACACCAATTGGAAGAAGGGCAGCGGTGCTACGCCTTTAACAAAGCGGGACTTGTTTTCTATGGATGGAGTTTCGATCCCCACAGCCCCTACCATCCATCTTCCTGATGGATGGACATTTAACAAAAACACCCGGGGGCAAAAAGGGGCAGATTAGGCCAATGATCCGGTTCTGTGTTTCTTTTTCAGCGGCACGGGTGACAACCGGACGCGCCAATTTCAACGTCGGACGATATCTGCTCGAACCCCGCTTCTGGACAGTTTCGGGATTGCCGAGCATCCGCGAGCTATCGCGTACTGGCAGGAATCGATATGCCGATTGCAGACGCCTCAACTCCCGCTGAGTTTGGTAAACAACAGTTGAAACTGCCTTGAGTTTTGACTATCCTCCTGCCACGTCCCGCCTTCGTAACCGTCCATGGAGGCCCCAGTTGGGTCCGTCTTCTTCCCGGCAACTCAGCGAGCTGCTCGTAGGGTTGGGCAGTGGAGACTCCCAGGCACTCCAGGCTATCCTCCCTTTGGTATACGAGGAGTTACGCCGCGCAGCTCGCAATCATCTTCGGCAGCAGCGGCCAAACCACACCTTACAAACCACCGCCTTGGTGCACGAGGCCTACCTGCGCTTGGCTGAGCAAAAGTCCTTGCGCGTCGACAATCGTGCCCATTTTCTGGGCATCGCTGCGCAACTGATGCGTTGGATTCTGGTGGACTACGAACGAAGCCGGCGCGCTATCAAGCGCGGTGCGGGGCTCACGTTCTTAACCCTGAATCAAGGCGATGCCTCCCAACCTCCGCGACAGGGAGACGTAGACATATTGACGCTAAACGAGGCTCTCGATCGTCTTGCCAAATTGGACGCGCGCCAGAGCCAGATTGTCGAATTGCGATACTTCGGAGGACTTTCACTGGAAGATACCTCGCAAGTCCTGGGGATTTCCACGGCCACGGTGAAGCGCAGTTGGTCCTCCGCCAGAGCCTGGCTGTTGCACGAGATGACTCGCGGGGGGCTGCGCGCATGACCCCCGAGGAATGGAGTCGAGTCCGGCCGATCTTGGAATCGGCTCTGGAAGTAGAACCAGCTGAGCGGCCTGGTTTTCTGAACGAGGCTTGCGCGGACGTTGCTCTGCGGCGAGAAGTTGAGTCGCTGATAATGGCGCACGAACAAGCAGGCACAGATGTACTGAGCACCTATACGCCTGCTTTCCATCTTGGGGATGAAGCCAAATTCCGCTTGGAACCGGGGAAGCGCATCGGTGTCTACGAGATTTTCGAGGAAATTGGTGTTGGAGGAATGGGAGCGGTGTATCGCGCCATTCGCGCCGACGGCCAATACCGACAGCAAGTTGCTCTTAAGATCGTGCGTTCTGAGTTGGGCGCGGAATTCACCACCAACCGCTTCAGGAATGAGCGGCAAATTTTGGCGAGCCTGAACCATCCGAACATCGCAAGAATTTTGGACGGTGGCGCGACCGCGGAAGGCCTGCCCTATTTCGTTATGGAACTCGTGGAAGGGCAGCGCATCGACGAATATTGCCAGACGCACGAGTTGCCGGTCTCCGAACGGCTAAATCTTTTTCTTCATATTTGTTCTGCGGTAGGCTACGCGCATCAACATTTGATCATTCATCGAGATATTAAGCCGGGCAACATTCTAGTCACTGCCGAAGGTGTACCGAAGCTCCTGGATTTTGGAATTGCCAAAATTCTGGAATCCAGCGATACCGCTATTCAGCCGCAGCAAACCATTAGCCTGGTCCGTCTGCTAACTCCCGAATACGCCAGTCCAGAACAAGTCAAAGGCGAGTCCATCACCACGGCCAGCGACGTCTACTCCCTGGGAGTGGTCCTGTACGAATTGCTTGCTGGCCGCACGCCTTACAGCAGACCGGTGCACACGCCCCATGAACTTTTCCGCGAGGTTTGCGAAACTGAGCCGGAAAAGCCCAGCACCGCCGTGCGTCGCCAGCACACCGTGGGGCATCGAGTTCACAGAGATTCGCCTCAGGAAGAAACTTCCGCGGGCATGCGCGAATCTTCAGCGGAAAAGCTCAGTAAAGTCCTTAGGGGTGACCTCGACAACATTGTTTTAATGGCGCTGCGCAAAGAACCTGCGCGGCGTTACGCTTCCGTCGAGCAATTTGCGCAGGACCTTCAGCGCCACCTCCAACATCTTCCCGTTTCTGCACGCAAAGATACCGCCGCATATCGCGCTTCCAAGTTTATCCTCCGCCACAAAGTCGGAGTGACTGCCGCCGCTGCATTTACGTTAATCCTGCTGGCTACTCTCGGACTTACCTTTCGGCAAGCACGCATCGCCCAGCGGCGCTTCAACGATGTGCGCCAACTCGCGAATTCCCTGATATTTGAAGTCCACGATTCCATCAAGGATTTACCCGGCTCCACGCCAGCCCGAAAAATCATCGTCGATCGCGCTCTGCAATACCTGAGCAGCCTGGCTAAGGAGTCCGCTGGTGATCCGTCCTTGCAGCGAGAACTAGCTTCCGCTTACGAACGAGTTGGACTGGTGCAAGGACATTATTTGCAGAATAGTTTGGGAGATACCCAGGGCAGCCTGGTCAGCTATCAGAAGGCTCTGGAGCTTCGTGGGAAAGTAGCAACCAAATCCAGTGACTGGAATGACCGGCTGGCGTTAGCGCAAGGCCATCGTCTGCTAGCCAATCAGCAATGGGCCACCGGAGACAAGCGCAGCGCGCGCGAAAACATTGCGGCAGCCAAACGCATTTCCGAAGAGCTCAACGTCACACACCCCAATGATCCGAAGGTGCTCTACGAACTCGGGTTTGATTACGAGGTCGCCGGGGACATCGGCTACCCCGACGATGCCGGCCAGGTGAAATCAAAAGAGGATTATCGTAACGCCGTCACCGTGGATGAGGCCATTCTTAGAATCAAGCCAGACGACCCTCGTTCGCTGCACGGCTACGCGACGGATTTAGGTAACGTTGGAGCCACGCTAGAACACAGCGATCCCCAAGGTGCGCTCTCTTACTACCAACGAGAGTTGGAAATCGAGCAAGACCTGCACCGGCGTTCTCCGGATATCATTTACGGCCGCGGTGTGGCGCTGGCGTATGGGCATCTGGCACGACAATACGAATCCATGAACGATTACCGTCGCGCACTGGAGAACGACCAACGTGATTTAGCGATTTACCAGGGCCTGATACGCCTGGATCCCCAAAACGCGATGTTGCAGCGGGGGCTGGCCATTCAATATATAAACGCCGCCACGCAAATGGGCAGGACCGGCCAACTGCCCGCAAGCCTAGCGTACATGAACAAGGGCACAGAGATCATGCAGGCATTGGTCGCTTCTTCGCCGCAGAATGTACAGCAACGGCGGATACTAGGGCAGGTCTACAGCGCCAGAGCCTCCAACCTCCTCAGCCTTCACCAGCCACAAGCGGCTTTCAAAGATTTGCAGCAAGCCTGCGCCATTCAGGAATCCTTCCACAAAGCAGACCCTGCGGATGCCGGTGCCGCGATCTCTGCGGCCGCTTGCACCAAGCAGATGGGCATCGCTGCGGCACAATCCGGCGAGACCCAATCTGCGGCGAAGTACTTTCACGATGCACTCGCGGTTGTCGAGCCCGCGCTTTCTGAACCAGCGCCCAATCTGGAGGCTCTTTATACGGCCGCCGACGCCTACAGCGGACTTGGTGACCTGCAGGTTAAAGAAGCGCGAAAACCGGAACAAAACGACGCACACCGCAAAGCTATGTGGACGGGCGCCCGGACCTCATATCAAAAAAGTCTCGAGATTTGGCATCGGGTTGCGCACCCCGAACACAGCTCGCCCGATGGCTTGGACGTCACTGATCCAGCTGAGGTCTTGAAGCGACTGGAGATTTGCGACGCGGCACTCTCGAAATCGGTCCGCGCTCGGTTTCCAACAGTTTCGGTCAAATAGCAGCATCATCAGATCGCAGCAGCGACATCTTCAAGCAGTTTCAAGTGACAGGGGGCGCCAGTTACCGCATAGCCGCTTCGATTTCTTCGGCGGTGTAGGGAACTCCAGGCGTGAGCAATTCCGCGCCATCCTTGGTAATGAGGAACATGTCCTCGAGATAGAATCCCTGTCCGTCCATCGAAGCAATGGGCTCAAAAGCAACGGTGGTATCGGCATGCAACGGCCCTCCGACATGCCCGGCATCGAGGTTAATGGTGTGCAATTGCCAGTAACGAACGTTCTCTCGCTGGGACCAGGCGTCAATCGCGCGCTGCGCTAGAGCGCTATTCGCCGATTCACGATGACGAAGCAATTCGGCGCGCCACGTATCAAAAACCTGGTCCACGGTGACGCCTTCACGCAGCGACTTGACGCCGGCCTGGTATGCGGCCACGAAAATATTCCACGTCTCCCGTTGATCGTCGCTGTAATGGCCGGATACCGGAACCGTCCGGCCTAGATCGCCTTGGTAGTGCTCCCACTCGCAACCCACGTCGAGGCGAACCAACTCGCCGGGATGCATCACCACGTTCAGGTGGTCATAACGAACGAACGAAACGAACGGACGAGGAAACACCGCATTTTCTCCTGCCATGACCCAAGGCCAAGGACCGTACGCACCAGCGTTCCAGCATGCGTTTGCGACAAGAGCTTCCACGCTTCGCTGCGATACGCCGGGCCTGATCGCGCGCATGCCAACCATCACTGCTGACACGGTGGCCTTAGCTGCAGCGCGCAAGGCAACAATCTCGCCAGGGCTTTGCACATCCATGAGCGCAGTAACCGAGCGGCTCACTTCCTCCAGGCGAAATGATGGCCACTTCGCCGCGATGGTAGTCAGCCACAGCGGCGCTTTGTTGTTCTTCCCGCCGCTGATGTTCGTGGGCAGTTCTGCGGCATCCCGTGAAGCTTGGTAGTAGACCGTCGTCGGCGAACTTGCTCGTTGCGCAAGAAAACCTTCGAGTTCGTACCAGTCCACCACATGCTCGATCCCCAACTGTTTCGCTACCGCGGGACTCGCGGAGACTTCGGGCGGCTGAATCTTGAAAAACGGTGGCTGGGGATTCACGAAGAGCCAACTCTCCCCGGATCGCCCGTCTATTGCGAGCACAGCACCTGACGTGTTTTCCAGGCCGGTGAAGTAGTAGAACGCAGGATCTTGGCGAAATCCGGCAGCAGTTTCATCGATCGCGGATTTTGCATGAATGAGCAGGATTCCATCGTGGAAGTTGGCTGCAGCACGCTGCCGGCGTTCTCGGAGCTCCTCTTTGTCGGCTCCAAAAACGCTCACGGCAGCGCCGAGAAATAGGGCCACCATGCAGGCAATGATGCGGAGGTGCGAGCACACGGCACGCCTCTGCTTACGATAACTCTGCATCGCTAGCACCTTTCGCTTCGGCCGACTGCTGCTAATTCAGGACAAAGTTTGCCGACCATCATACCAATCCCGGCCCATGTGAACGCCGGGGACGCGGCCGGCGTGGCAGTTTCAGAGCCGAAATGTGGTTACTTAATACTTCGCAAAAAGAATCGAAAGTGGCTCACGCAACCAAGTGATTCCTGCGCTGACTGAGCGCCGAGCCTCCAGTGGAACCAGTTGAAACTTCACTGGCTCTGGCTTATGTATTTTCCTATTTGTAGGGATCTGATTTGAATGCGCCTTAGGCGATGAAACATCGTAATGTCGCCTAGCGACTGGGGTGCCGCACACCTTCTGATTTTTAAAGGGTGCGTCTTCGCTTACTAAGGTGATTCCGGGCTTTCCTCAGTAGCCTACCAGAAACGTTCCCATCGGATAGCGCCTTGAAAAATCGGCGAGTTCTGACGCCCGGTCTATCCAAAAATATTTCTCCCATGTGTGAGCCACTTTCCCGTTTCTTCTCGATATATTGGGTAGCAACAGTTTTTACGCAGTTCAGTGCATAACGCTGTTGAAAGGAGAGATTATGGTCGAGAGAATCAAATTGCTGCGCCGATATTCTATTTTCGCGGTGTGGTTGTTTATGTTTTCTTTGGGACAAATTACGCATGCCTCCACCCTAGTAGTTGGAACCTGCAAAGCTGGCACATCCTTCTCTAAAATTCAGCTCGCAGTGAACGCAGCCCCGCCTGGGTCAACTATTGACGTCTGCCCTGGCACATATCCGGAGCAGGTTACCATCGCAGAATCGCTAACTTTGCAAGGCGTCGTCAGCGCGAACTCGGCTCGGGCAGTGATTACGGTTCCGGCCGGCGGTTTCAAAGTCGTGACGAGCGTATTTACGACGATATCAGTAGCCCCGCAGGTGCTGGTGCGCGTGGGCCAAGTAAATATCACCAATATCACTGTGGACGGGGCGGGTAACACCTTGAATGGCTCAGAGTATCTCGTCGGAATCTTCTATGAAACCGGCTCCTCCGGCGTTGTCAAGGGAGTGACGACTCGCAACCAAATCAATGCAAATCTTGGCGTAGGAATCTGGGCTGAGAACGGAAGTAACACGAGCCACTCAGTGACAATTGAAAACAGCAGCGTCTTCAGTGTTGACGACTTTGGAATATTGGTCGGCAGCAACCAAACGCCCCCATCGCTCACCGCCGCGGTCCAACAAAACACTGTGCAGGCCAATAATATTGGCATTGTCGAGTATGGATCGGGGGGCACTGTTACAAACAATCTCGTCATCACTGGTCCCGGCGGCTCTGCTGGCATCTACCTAGCGCCTGGTTCTACAGGGTCCGCGTCAAATAATACAGTCCTAGTCACGCCTAATGGGATATACGTTAGTGCGGATGGATTCAGTGTCAAATCAAACCTGCTATGGGACACCAATGGTGCCGCCGTCCTTCTGTCGACCAAAGGCGCAATCGTAGAGTCGAATACCATAACATTGGCTAATATTGGGATCAAATTCAGCTGTTCGACAGCCACTGTGAGCAATAATTTTATCAGGGACTCGACGACTGGCCTCGACGGTGTTCCCTCGAGCGTCGTCTCTGTGAACAGTTACGACAATGTGGACACCATTAGAACCGGCGGATGCGCGGCCGCCGCACAGGAGCAGCCTGCGCTTGCCATATTTCCGCCAACAACCGCCCGCTGATGGCGCCAGCACGCGCAAGCGGCGCCACGAAGAAAGAAGTAACATGGCGTATTGACATGGCGGGGACGGCGGTTTAATTAAAAGCGCAGGACGGTCTCTTAATCAACGGGTTGCAGGTGGAAGTCCGGCACTGCTCCATTTGATAATTCCCGCACGGATCAGTGATGGCATATTAATTTCAGGGCTTGATGGATGACTGTCCCGAGAACTGTGCCCCCGCCAAGCTCGGCCGTGTCCCGCTGGCGATGCGTGCGATTTAGTCCGGTCTAGTCAGAGACCTCGCGTGAGCATTTTTCCTAAATGCTGAGATGTACTTCGCACCGCGAAAGCGCTGCGTTCTCCAAGGGTTCGATTCGTAGCAGTATGAGTCTCTCGAAGACGGCCGGGTGCCAGTCCATTGCCGATTCCTCGGCGAATATGTGGCTACTTAATACTTCGCAAAAAGAATCGAAAGCGGCTCACGCAACCAAGTGATTCCTGCGCAGACTGAGCGCCGAGCCTCCAGTGGAACCAGTTGAAACTTCACTGGCTCTGGCTTATGGCCATTCTCGGTAGCGGGTGGCGCAACCTTATCTTTTCCTATTTGTAGGGATCTGATTTGAATGCGCCTAGGCGATGAAACATCGTAATGTCGCCTAGCGACTGAGGGGTGCCGCACCCCTTCTGATTTTTAAAGGGTGCGTCTTCGCTTACTAAGTACTCCTGTAACATAAATACGATGACGTATCAAGTATGCTTTTTACGAGGCAAGATCTGCTATGCTTGGCATTAAGGAGATTACTGCTTTATGCCAAGAGAAAGCCCATTTGCGATAGTTCTCTCCAAAGGAGAACGCGTTGCTCTGGAAGCTCAGGCCCGCCAGTATACGTCACCGTATTGTGATGTGGTACGAGCGAAGATCGTATTGCTCGCGGCCGAAGGTCTCTCCAACGACGTCATCGCTGCTCGCCTAGACACGCCGCGCCAGATTGTCAGCAAGTGTCGCAAGCGATTCGCCCTTGCGCGACTTCCTGGCCTGGAGTCGCAACCTCGGGGCGGGCGTCCCGCCCGCTTTTCCC